>OJKE01000060.1_pt1 | contig 85066 bp, 66 predicted proteins | sample 1596501 | NCBI WGS metagenome assembly OJKE01 (sample SAMEA4350125, study PRJEB24818) | metagenome | biome: human; feature: gut; material: faeces | place: Denmark | collected 2013-09
CAGACCTCCGGTTTACCAGTTGTGCCGCCAGGCGCACCGCTGGGTATCTGAGTCTGGATTGGATAAGCGCTGAAAGCATCTAAGTGCGAAGCCAGCCGCAAGATGAGAACTCCATTGAGGGTCGTCAAAGACGATGACGTTGATAGGATGCAGGTGTAAAGACAGCGATGTCAAAGCCGAGCATTACTAATTGCCCGAACACTTTCTTTAGGAAAGTTCATAGTTTCAGCTGTTGACTCTCGATGTAATCGAGAGGGACGGTGGTTCTTTACTATCAAATACAGTTTGCTTGTGTGCAAATACGTCATACCCCATTATCAGGTGGTTATTGCGGTGAGGTCCCACCTCTTCCCATTCCGAACAGAGAAGTTAAGCTCACTTGCGCCGATGGTACTGCAATGCAATGCGGGAGAGTAGGTAGCCGCCTTCTTTTATCAAAGCCTCAGATTTCGAAAGATTTCTGAGGCTTTTTTCGTTTTCCTACAGTTTATTTTCGCTGTTTTTTGCTTGATATACGTCATGTAACTATGTTATAAAGTGTTTAAAACATTAAAAAAGCGCTGATAATCAGTCTATTACTTGCATATCTCGATTTTTTTTTGTATCTTTGCAAACGATAAGAATAAGGATATCATCCATATATCTGTTTTGTGTATGCTGATATCCGTTAAGGTATCTAACGGAACTGAGGTGAGCAGCCTATCTTTTTCTCACAAGTTGCCACCGCGAAATCACTGATGTTGTAGTTCAGCTTTTCAGGTTCCATAAAACAAAAAATATGAAGAGAATAACAATGGTATTAGTCAGCATCTTGATGCTGATGATGAAGGTAAGTACAGCGTCGGCTGATACGAATGTAAATGTATCCTCTACTGATGATTTCGATTGGACTCCAGTGATGGAAGCGATTATCCAGGTAGAGAGTGAGGGTAACCCCAAAGCAAAGAGTGGAAGTTCTGTTGGTGTTATGCAGATTACTCCTATCTTAGTGGCAGAGTGTAATGACATTTTGAAGAGACGCAAGAGCAAGAAGCGTTTCACATTGTCTGATAGATTCAGTATTGCAAAGTCTAAGGAGATGTTCCTCCTGATTCAGTCTGTCCACAATCCTCTGAATAGCATCGAGCACGCAATTCGTGCTTGGAATGGTGGAAACCATTATAGTGTGAAGAGAACACAGCGCTATTTTGAGAAGGTCATGAATCTTTTGAAAAAGTAATTGATTTTTGATATGTCCGATCTATCCTTCCAGGATGGATCGGATTTTTGTTTGTTTCCTATAATCATTCTCTTTTCCCACTTTTATTCCAGTTTCTGCTTTTTATCATACTTTTTCTCTATTTTTATCTGCCAAATCACACTTTTTTGCCTTTAAATGTTAAAAACGCGTTAAAAAGATAACTTTTTGCTAGAAATGTTTGGCGGTTAACAAAAAAAGTAGTACCTTTGCACTCGCAATTCAGAAATGAGTTGATAATATCGCGGTGTGGAGCAGTTGGTAGCTCGCCAGGCTCATAACCTGGAGGTCGCATGTTCGAGTCCTGCCGCCGCAACCAAAAAAAGGAAGTGATTAATTAATCACTTCCTTTTTTTGTTTTCTTCATATTGTGTTTATCACCTTTTCTCCTCCATTGTTCTTTTTCTCTTATCCCTCTTGATTATCTAGAATTTCTTTAGTTTTCTCATTGATTTCCCTTTCATTTTGCTTTATATTCATTTGAAATCCAACATATTCTATTTTTTAACACTAAATATTTGCGTATATCGAATAAAACCACTACTTTTGCACATTGATAAATTTATGTGCAACTAATAAAATAAAGGAAGGGCTTCGATATGTCAGTATCCAAAACAAGACAAAAACTGGTAGATGTCGCAAGACAACTGTTTGCCAAGAATGGTATAGCCAATACTACAATGAATGATATTGCTGTAGCATCTGGTAAGGGGCGTCGTACGCTTTATACCTATTTCAGTAGAAAGGAAGATGTCTATTATGCAGTCATCGAGTCGGAGTTGGAGCGTCTTTCTGATAAATTGGATGAGGTAGCCAACTGTAAGATGCGTCCTCAGGACAAGATCATAGAATTGATTTACACCCATCTTAGTATGATCAAGGAAACAGTGGTACGTAATGGCAATCTTCGTGCTGAGTTCTTCCGTAACATCTGGATGGTAGAGAAAGCTCGCAAGAACTTTGATGAGGATGAAATCGAAATCTTCCGTCGTGTCTATGCCGAGGGAAAGGAAGATGGGGAATTTGACATCGACAATATTGATTTAGTTGCTGATATTACCCACTATTGTATCAAGGGGCTGGAAGTACCTTTCATTTATGGAAGATTAGGTCATGGTATGAATGTGGAGTCAAGTAAACCGCTGGTTGCAAAGGTTGTTTATGGCGCCTTGGGTAAATCAGGCTTAAAACTTTAAATAAGATATTCATAATAAACTGATTATTAATTAAATAAGAAAGAAATGGGATTATTAACAGGTAAAACTGCCCTTGTAACAGGTGCAGCTCGCGGCATCGGTAAGGCTGTCGCTATGAAATTTGCTTCTGAGGGTGCTAACATCGCATTCACAGACCTCGTACTCAATGATGATATGGCAGCTGGCTTGGAGGCTACTCGCAAGGAGATTGAGGCTCTTGGTGTAACATGCCGCGCATACGCTGGTAATGCTGCTGACTTCGAGGAGACTGAGAAGACCGTTAAGCAGATTCACGCAGATTTCGGTTCTATCGATATTCTCGTTAACAACGCAGGTATCACTAAGGACGGTTTGATGCTTCGTATGAGTGAGGCTCAGTGGGATGCAGTTTTGAATGTAAACTTGAAGTCTGCCTTCAACTTTATCCACGCTTGTTCTCCTATCATGCTCCGTCAGCGCAGCGGTTCTATCATCAACATGGCTTCTGTTGTTGGTGTTCATGGTAACGCTGGTCAGTGCAACTATGCTGCTTCTAAGGCTGGTATGATTGCTTTGGCTAAGTCTATTGCCCAGGAGTTGGGTCCTAAGGGTGTACGTGCTAACGCAGTAGCTCCTGGTTTCATCGAGACAGCTATGACAGCACAGTTGCCAGAGGAAATCCGTAAGGACTGGATGAAGAAGATTCCTTTGCGTCGTGGTGGTCAGACTGAGGATATTGCAAATGTTTGTCTCTTCCTCGCTTCTGATATGTCAAGCTACGTAAGCGGTCAGGTAATCCAGATCGATGGTGGTATGAATATGTAATCTATTGGCATCTGTTTTAGATAAAACATGCAGGTAGTTTACGAGGACAACCATATAATTATCGTCTCTAAGAGAAGTGGTGAAATCGTGCAGGGCGACAAGACCGGCGATGAGCCTCTCTCAGAGACGGTAAAACAATATATCAAGGAGAAGTACCAGAAACCAGGAAATGTATTCCTGGGAGTGGTGCATCGACTTGATCGTCCTGTCTCAGGACTCGTGGTATTTGCCAAAACCTCCAAGGCTTTGAGCCGTCTGAACAATATGTTCCGTGATGGCGAGGTTCACAAGACCTATTGGGCTATCGTGAAGAATATGCCACGTGAGACTGAGGCAACATTGACTCATTGGATAGTAAGAAACGAAAAGCAGAATAAAAGCTATGCTTACGACCATGAGGTGAAGAATTCGAAGAAGGCGATATTGAAGTATAAGGTGATAGGGCATACTGATCATTACACCCTTTTGGAAGTTAACCTGATGACAGGCCGTCATCATCAGATCAGATGCCAGTTAGCTAAGATGGGATGCCCGATCAAGGGCGACCTGAAATACGGTTCTCCTCGCAGCAATGCCGACGGAAGTATCTCTCTTCTCTCGCACAAGGTAGAGTTTGTGCATCCTGTATCAAAAGAAACCATTGTAGTGGAAGCTCCTCTGCCAGATGATAATCTATGGAGAGCTATTGCTCCATAACAATTTAATATCCATGCTTATGAAGAAGTATGCGAAATGGGTGGGGATCGTTGTTCTTACCCCATTCGTGCTCATATTATTGTTGGCTGTTTTGCTTTATTTGCCTCCAGTACAGAACTGGGCAGTAAAGCAAGTTGCTTCTTATGCTTCAGAATCGACGGGCATGGATATTTCCGTAAAGCATGTACAACTCGTTTTCCCTCTCAAGCTGGGAGTGGAAGGCGTGAAAGTACTGCAACCTGTCGATTCATTGAAGAACAGTAGAAACCTTGCTTTAAGAAATAAAAAAGATACCGTAGCCGACATCCAGAAGATGGTGGTAGATGTACAGTTGCTGCCACTTTTCAGCAATCAGGTGATGGTGGATGAACTGAACTTCACGAAGATGAAGGTGAATACCACCAACTTTATCCACGAAGCCCGAATCAAAGGAGATGTGGGCAGATTGCAGCTGATGGCGCATGGTATAGATCTGGGTAAGGAGCACGTGAATGTGAACGATGCCCTGATTTCAGATGCCAGATTGTCTGTGGAATTGAGCGATACAGTTCCGCCAGATACGACTCCGAGCACCAATTACTGGAAGATCCACTTACAGAAACTGAAACTAAAGAATACCGATTTTACCCTACACATGCCTGGAGATACCCTTCAGGTGAATGCTTATTTCGGTGATGCGATCGCCCGCACCACCTACCTTGACCTGTTCAAAGGTCTGTATCAGGTCAAGCACTTGGACTGGAAGAACGGCAGGGTGAACTACGACCAGAATTTCGAACGTCCTGTATCCGGTCTGGACTTCAACCATCTTGCCTTCCGCGATATGGCATTGAAGGCCGATTCCTTCTATTTCTGCGATTCCAGGATTGATGTAAAGATCAAGGAAGCAAGGATGAAGGAGAAGAGTGGACTGAAGATAGATCAGCTTAATGGCAGATTTGTGATGGATTCCGTGAAGTTGCAGTTGCCGGATCTCTATTTCCGTACTCCGGAATCTCATTTGCAGGCTACTGTAGATATGGATATGAATGCCTTTGCCGAGAAGAATCCTGGCAAGGTAATGGCGCGTGTGAAAGGTGCCTTGGGACGTTCTGATCTATTCCTCTTCATCGGTGATGCATTGCCAAAGCAGATGAAGAGCCGATGGCCTTACTATCCGATGAAGGTGGAAGGTTCGCTGAAGGGAAACATGCAGCGTGCCTCTTTCTCGGGAGTCAAGGTGAATCTGCCTACCGTTTTCGATTTAAGCACGGATGGCATGGTAGTTAATATGACAGATATGAATCGTCTGAAAGCGAATATCAATCTGAAGGCACGCACCTATAATCTCGGTATGGTAACAGCCATGCTCGATCCTGCCTTGACACAGGAAATCCGCCTCCCTAGCGGCATCGGCATTCAGGGAAATGTGAAGATGGATGGAACGAAGTATGCCACCAGACTGGCTCTTACCGAAGGTAAGGGAAGCATGAAGGTGGATGCAGCCATCGATGCCAAGACCCGTAGGGATGGCAGCATCGATATGAATCGCCTGGCTTATCAGGCAAAGTTGCAGGCACGACAGATTCAGGCCCAGCATTTCCTGCCTCACCAGAATCTCTACACCTTTACGGGAGAGGTAGAGGCAAAGGGCGTGGGTACTGATTTCCTGTCGCCTCGAACCCGACTGATGGCGAAAGCAAAGGTTAACCAGGTACATTATGACAAGTATCAGTTGCATGACATGGTGGCTGATGCGCAGGTTGCCAACGGTAGAATTCATGCCAAGCTGGATAGTAGGAATGATCTGCTGAATGGTAACATCGCCGTGGATGCCCTGGCTAGTACCAAGAAATTGCAGGCTACACTGGTGGCAGATGTGCGCCATGCCAATATGTATCAGTTGAAGATTACCGATAAGCCAGTGGATGTTTCGCTCTGTGGTCAGATCGATGTTCTTTCCGATCTGAAGGATAGTCACAAGGTATGGGCTAACCTGGATGATATTACCGTAAGGACAGAAAAGAAAGTCTATCGCCCAGTAGGTGTGAAGGTAGATATCCTGACCGATAGAGATACCACCCATGCCATAGCAGAGTGTGGAGATTTCCGTCTGAACATGGATGCGCATGGAGGCTACGAGAAACTCCTGCACAGAGTTACCGGTTTGCAGAAGGAATTATGGAAGCAGCTCAAGAACCGTCGCATCGATCAGGTGATGATTCGCAACCGTTTCCCTAGCGGACATATCTACCTTTCTACAGGTAAGGATAACTTCATTTCCCGATTCATCGAATATATGGGCTACCATTTCAAGTCGGTGGAGATGGAGCTGAATGCTTCGCCTGTGGCGGGACTCGAAGGATATATGAACATCGACTCCCTGGTAGCGGGTGGCATGCAACTGGATACCATCCGTGCCTTGGTCCATACGCAGGGAGATACTATCCGTTATTCGGCTCGTGTTCAGAACAATAAGCACAATCCGCAGTATGTGTTCCGTGCTTTGGTAGATGGCGAGGTTCAGGAGCATGGTTCCAATGTCAAGGCTCGCCTCTATGATGCATCCAATAAGTTGGGTGTGGATGTGGGACTCGCTGCCATGTTGCAGCCTAATGGTGTGAAAGTGTCTCTGATAGATACCCATCCGATATTGGGTTATAAGGAGTTCGTAGCCAATGATTCCAACTATGTGATGTTGAGTGATGACGGACGTGTATCTGCCGATCTGGTGCTGAAGGCAGCAGCGGGCAATATGGGTATGCGTGTCTATTCCAACGATAAGAACGAGGATGCCCTGCAGGATATCACCGTCAGCATGAGCAGGTTCAATCTGGACAAGGTGCTGAGTGTGATTCCGTATATGCCGGATATCACGGGTATCATGGATGGTGACTTCCACTTTATCCAGACCAAGGAAGAACTCTCTGTTTCTTCTAATCTGAAGATAGATAACATGACCTACGAGAAATGTCCGATGGGCAATGTGGGCTCGGAGTTTACCTATATGCCAAAGAGTGACGGTTCTCACTATGTAGATGCCATCCTTACCTATGAGGGTGATGAGGTGGCAACTGTTACGGGCACATACAAGTCGGAAGGTGCCGGCGATCTGGATGCAGAGGTAGGATTAGAGAAGCTTCCTTTGCACTTTATCAATGGTTTTGTACCAGATCAGCTCATCGGTTTGAAGGGATATGGCGAAGGTGCCCTGAAGATGAAGGGTGCCTTGAGCAATCTTGATATCGATGGTGAGGTATATCTCGATTCTGCTTATCTGGTAAGTGTGCCATACGGAATTTCCATGCGATTTGCCAACGATCCAGTGCGCATTACAGACAGTAAGCTGCTCTTCGAGAACTTCATGATGTATGCCAACAATGAGAGTCCGCTCAATATCCAGGGTGCCCTCGACTTCACGGATGTGGAGAATATGAAGCTGAATATCCGGATGAGAGCGCAGGACTTCCTGCTGATTGATGCAGAGGAGAATGCCCGCTCGGAGGCATTCGGCAAGGCGTATGTCAACTTCTTCGGAAGCATGCAGGGCTCATTGTCTAATCTGAAGATGATGGGTAAGCTGGATGTACTGGGCAAGACCAATATGACCTATATCTTGCGTGAGTCGGAACTCACTACCGATAACCAGCTGGAGGAACTGGTGAAGTTTACCAATTTCAAGAGTGGCAAGGAGGTTGTGGTTCAGAAGCCTACGCTGGATGGTTTCGATATGTTGCTGAGTATGTCAATCGATGAGTCGGCGCGTATTCTCTGTGCCTTGAATGCCGATAAGACCAATTATGTGGATCTGATGGGAGGAGGCAATTTGCAGATGCGGTACAATACGGCTGACGGTATCAGATTGACGGGTCGATATACCCTGAATGATGGTGAGATGAAGTACTCTCTGCCTATCATTCCATTGAAGACCTTTGATATCCAGGATGGAAGCTATATCCAGTTTACGGGTGATCCGTTTAATCCTACCCTGAATATTACGGCAACGGAGGATATCAAGACTACCGTCAACGAGGGTGAGGGTAGTGGACGCTCGGTGGATTTCATCTGTGGTGTGAAGCTGAGTCAGACTCTGGAGAAACCGGGTATCCAGTTTATCATCTCGGCATCCAACGACCAGACCATCCAGGATGAGTTGAATTCGATGAGTGTAGAGGAGCGAGGCAAGATAGCCATCACGATGCTGGCATCGGGTATGTATCTGGCGAGTGGAACCACCAGTTCGTTCTCGATGAATACCGCCCTGACTTCATTCCTCAACTCCGAGATCAATAACATTGCAGGTACAGCCATGCGAAGCATCGGACTCGATGTGGGTATGTCGGTGGATAACCAGACCAATGCCTCTGGCGGAACGCATACCGACTACAACTTCAAGTTCGCCAAGCGATTCTTCAATAATCGCCTGAGTTTCTCTGTGGGTGGACAGGTTTCAACCGGTGCAGAACTGGAGAATGCCAACAAGAATGAGTCTTTCTTCAACAATGTGGAGGTTCAGTATCGTCTCAACGAAGGAGCCAGCATGTATGTAAGAGCCTTTTATAATGCCAACACCTATGATTGGCTGGATGGTCAGATTGGGGAGTATGGCGGCGGTTTCACCTGGCGCAGAAAACTCTCCAAGTTCTCGGATATCTTCAGATGGAAGACTGAGAAGCAGCAGGTGCCTGCAGATTCTCCGATGCTGCGAACCCGCAAGGATTCAGTGATGCTGCGGACCCGCAAGGATTCTGTTATTAGAAACAACGAAAAATAAGCTAGTGAATATGAGAAAGAAGAATCGACTTCACCTTATTATATATATAGCGGCAGCGGTGATGCTGTTCTGCTTCCTGTTTACAGGGTGCTCTTCTACGAGTGCCCTGAAGGAAAACGAGCAGCTATTTACCGGTTTGAAGCCTATAGAATACTCCAACTACGAGGCGAATACCTATGCCGACTCGGTGAAGGAAGAGATGGAGTTTGCTCTTGCATCAGCCCCGACGGGAGCTTTTATGGGAAGCAGCTATTTCCGTACTCCTTTTCCTGTCCGCTTATGGATATGGAATGCCTTCTCTCCGTCGGATGATGCTCTTTCCAGATGGATTACCAAGGTCTTCGGTTCGAAACCTAAGCTGATGGAGAATGTGAATCCGAAGTTGAGAGCACAAGTAGCTGAGCATCAGCTCGACAAGTTGGGCTATTTCAATGGCAAGGTAGATTACGAAGTGATCACCCAGAGCAATCCGAAGGAAGCCAAGGTGGCTTATAAGGTGAATATGGGACATTTGTGGAGATTGGATTCCGTGGCTTATCTCAATTTCCCGGAGCATGGCAAGCAGCTCATCGATTCTACGATGTCGCAGGCTGTCATCAGAAAGGGAAGCCCGTTCAATGTCTCCAATCTGGAGCAGGAGCGTCAGCGACTCACCCGTCTTTTCCGCAACCATGGCTATTACTTCTATCAGAATGGCTATGCTTCTTATCTTGCAGATACCGTGAATACGCCCGGCAAGGTGAACCTCCGTCTGTCTATGGTGGACAGCATTGAGCCGGAAGCAACCCGACAGTGGTATATCGGCAATATCAACATCAACTTCAAGAAGCAATTCATGGAGGAGATGACCGATAGCTTTGTGCGCCGCTATCTGAGTTTCAGATATGCAGGCAAGAAGATGCCGATTCGTGCCGGAGTAGTGCTCAGGGAGTTGAAGCTCCGCCCACGAAAGCTTTATATGGTGGATGATGAAAATACGGCTAAGGCTGGATTGCAGTCGATGGGACTCTTCAGTTATACCAACCTGCAGTTTGTGCCTAGAAGCACTCAGGTTCTGGACAGTCTGGGAAATGTGCAATATTGCGATACTCTGGATGCCAACATCGATCTGGTGTTCGACAAACCCTACGATTTCTATGTAGAAGCCAACGCCAAGGGCAAGACTACCGGTAGGGTAGGTCCGGAGCTGGTGGTGGGTCTGACCAAGCGCAATGCCTTCCGGGGTGGAGAGAAGCTGGATATCAATTTCCATGGTTCGCATGAGTGGCAGACCATCACGGGGCAGGGGGGAAGTTCCAACAAGATCAATTCCTATGAGTTCGGATCGGATGTCACACTGTCGTTCCCAAGCATCATCACTCCTTGGAATGCTTTCCGTACGATGGCACAGAATGAGCGCAGATTCCGCAGAGGCCATATCCCTCGCCGTTACTACGGTACGCCGAATACCACCATCAAGGCATCTATGAACATCCTGAACCGTGCCGGCTATTTCCGTCGTCATGTGGTTGGAGGAGAGCTGACTTATGATTGGGCCACTTCTTATCAGCATCGCCATTCGTTCAGTCCGCTGATTCTTTCGTATGAGTATATGAACTATACTTCTCCGAAGTTCGACAGCATCATGAATAACAATGTGTATGTGGCAACTTCGATGGCCGACCGTTTCATCCCGAAGATGAGCTATACCTACACCTATCGCAGTGCGCAGAAATACCGCAGTCCTATCGTGTGGTCAACTACGGTGAGCGAAGCCGGCAACATTCTGTCGCTGGGCTATCTTCTGGGCGGCAGAAAATGGAACGACAAGGATAAGACGATGTTCAAGAACGAGTATTCTCAGTTCTTCAAGCTGGAGACAGATTTCGTGAAGTACTGGAAACTGAATGAAACATCCACCCTGGTGGGACATCTGAACGCCGGAATGATTTGGAGTTACGGCAATTCTACTCAGGCACCTTATACTGAGATGTTCTATGTAGGTGGAGCCAACAGTATCCGTGCCTTCAGTGTGCGAGGTGTCGGACCAGGCGAGCAAAACTACAGTGCCCTGAGTAACAAGTATGCCAACATCCTTCGTACGGGAGACATCAAGTTCCAGGCGAATCTGGAATACCGTCCTAAGATCTGGGGCGATCTTTACGGTGCCCTGTTCCTGGATGCCGGTAATGTCTGGATGAAGGATGCTGATTTCTCCTCTTTCGAGGCCTTCAAGTTTGATAAGTTCTACAAGCAGCTGGCTGTAGGCACTGGAGTGGGTATCCGCTACGATATGGGAATGTTTGTGGTTCGAGTGGACTGGGGAATCGGTCTGCATCTGCCATACGATACAGGTAAGAGCGGATTCTACAACATTCCAAGCTTCAAGAAGAACCAGAGCTTGCATTTGGCTGTGGGCTATCCGTTCTAGCATCATTTGTCAGTGGGCTATCCTTTCTAGCCCCGGTTTTTGGGGAATGAAGCTCCATAAATCATTCAAATAATGATGTAAATCAAAAAAAAGTAGGAAAAGATGCTGCTAGGTGCATTTTTTTTATTACTTTTGCAGGTGATTAAACGTAAATATCAACTATTAAAAAAAATATAGATTATGAAACCTACATTATTGCTTTTGGCTGCTGGTATGGGTAGCCGTTATGGTGGTTTGAAACAGCTCGATGGTCTGGGTCCTAATGGTGAGACTATTATGGACTACAGCATCTACGATGCTATTCAGGCTGGTTTTGGTAAGATCGTTTTCGTTATCCGCAAGGATTTCGAGGATCAGTTCCGCGAGAAAATCCTCTCTAAGTACGAGGGCCATATCCCAGCAGAGCTTTGCTTCCAGTCTTTGGATGCACTCCCTGAAGGATTCAGCGTACCTGAGGGTCGCGAGAAGCCATGGGGTACCAACCACGCAGTGTTGATGGCAAAGGACGTTATCAAGGAGCCTTTCTGCGTAATCAACTGCGATGACTTCTACAACCGTGACTGCTTCATGGTTATCGGCAAGTTCCTCTCTGAGCTTCCAGAGGGTAGCACCAACAAGTATGCTATGGTAGGTTTCCGCGTAGGCAACACCTTGAGCGAGAACGGTACAGTAGCTCGTGGTATCTGCTCTAAGGACGAGAACGAGAACCTGACAACTTGTGTAGAGCGCACCGAGATCATGCGTATCAATGGTGAGGTTTCTTACAAGGACGAGGAAGGCAAGTGGGTTGCTGTAGGCGACAACACTCCTGTATCTATGAACGTATGGGGCTTTACTCCAGATTACTTCGCTCACAGCGAGGCTTACTTCAAGGAGTTCCTGAGCGATCCTAAGAACATGGAGAACAAGAAGGCTGAGTTCTTTATCCCATTGATGGTCAACAAGCTCATCAATGAGGGTACATCTACCGTTAAGGTACTCGATACCACCAGCAAGTGGTTTGGTGTAACTTATGCAGCCGACCGCCAGAGTGTAGTAGATAGAATCCAGAGTCTCATTGACGAGGGTGTATATCCTAACAAGCTCTTCTAATTCTATTAGATGGATATTCAATTAGATATTTTAAACGAAAAGGAAGCCGCTATTCTCCGAGAGACGATAGCGGCTTCTCAGCGTATTGTCATCTGTGCCCACAAGTCACCGGATGGCGATGCTGTTGGCTCATCTTTGGGATGGGCTTATTTTTTGCGCTCTCTAGGTAAGAAGCCTGTCATCTGTGTGCCTGATATGATACCGGATGCCCTTTCCTGGTTGCCTGGCTGTGATGATATCGTGAGATACGACAAGCATCCTGAGAAGGTGCAGCAGGCTTTTGATGAGGCTGATCTGGTATGCTGCGTGGATTTTGGCAGCACTGGCAGACTGGATGAGATGGATCATGTGCTTGCTGGCTGCAAGGCCCAGCGTGTTGTCATCGACCATCATCTGGCTCCTAACCTGGAGGCTAAACTGATGATTTCGCAGCCACATGCCAGCAGCGCCAGCGAACTGGTGTTCCGTGTGATATGGCAGTTGGGTGGTTTCCCAGAGTTGGATAAGACCTGGGCTACCTGCGTTTATTGCGGTATGATGACCGATACGGGCGGATTCACCTATAACTCTACCAATCCGGACATCTACTACATCATCTGCCAGCTGCTTACCAAGGGTATCGACAAGGATAAGATTTATCGCAACGTCTTCAACAACGCCCGTGTCTCTGCAGTCCGCTTCCGTGGTCATCTGATGAACGAGAAGCTGCAGGTCATCGAGTCGCTCCATGCCAGTTACTATACCGTAACCCGCAAGGAGATGAAGGAGTATGATTTCATCAAGGGCGATCTGGAAGGATTGGTGAACGTGCCTCTTACCATCAGAGGTCACAAGCTCTCCATCTCGCTCCGAGAGGATACCGATATCGACAACCGCATATTGGTGAGTCTCCGTTCTGTGGATGATTTCCCATGCAATAAGATGGCGGAGCAGTTCTTCAATGGTGGTGGACATCGCAACGCATCAGGCGGTAAGCTGCTTTGCAGTATCGAGGAGGCTGAGAAGATTGCCCAGAAGGCAATTCTTGCCTTTGCCGATTTACTGAGATAAGGAGGCTTTTGCGCCTGAAAAAACAGAAAAATAAGGAAAAACAACCCCGAAAGAGGCATTAGGATGATAATAAGTGATAAATAATAATAAAATCATCCTATACTTCTCGGTGTTGTCTTTTCTTTTTTGTACCTTTGCCCAATAAATTAGAATTTAGTAAAAGGAATGAAGAAATTTTTGTTTGCCATCATGGCTATAGCAGCACTTTTCTCGTTTGCTGCATGTAACGATACTGAGACATATAAGGATTTGCGTGACCGCGAGTTGGACTCTATCAGTTCTTTCTTGCGTCATGAAAACGTGAAGGTCATTTCAGAAGAGGAATTCAAGAGTCGTTGGGAGAAGAAGCAGAAGGACAACAGCGTGGTTCTTACTGATACTTCCAAGAACAACAACGAGTATGTGCTCTTCAACAGTAACGGTATCTATATGCAGGTATTGGAAATGGGTTGCGGCGACTATATCAAGATGGGCGAGACTACCGATGTGCTCGTTCGTTTCTCTGAATACAATCTGAATACTGCAGCAGAGATGAGTCTCAACTCTTTGCAGTTGAGCAATAATCTGAAGCAGTATTCTTACTATACAGATAAGATGACCGTGACCAATACTTCCGGCACTTTCACCGGTACTTTTGATGTGAATAGCAGCTTGATGGCAGCCACTTACAACAAAAACTACTCCGGCGGTTATAGCGGAACAGTACCTAGTGGCTGGCTGGTTCCTTTCAGTTGGGTAAAGATTGGTCGTGGTAATGCCGAGGGCGAGAGAATTGCTCACGTTCGTCTGGTAGTTCCTCATACATATGGTACTACAGCGGCATCAGGAAGCGTATATGCCTGCCTCTATGATTTAACCTTGCAGAGAGGCAGATAAGATAATTTCATTTTAAAAAGATATTATTATGACACTGATTAAGTCTATTTCTGGTATCCGTGGAACCATCGGCGGTCCAGCGGGCGATACTTTGAATCCGCTCGACATCGTCAAGTTTACATCTGCTTACGCTACATTCATCCGTCGTAGCGGTGCTTCTAAGAGCAACACCATCGTGGTTGGCCGTGATGCACGTATCTCAGGCGAGATGGTAAAGAATGTAGTTTGTGGAACTTTGATGGGTATGGGTTACGATGTATTGAACATCGGCCTGGCTACTACTCCTACTACAGAGTTGGCAGTAACCATGAGTGGTGCTGCCGGTGGTATCATCATCACAGCTTCTCATAACCCACGCCAGTGGAATGCTCTCAAGCTTCTCAACGAGAAGGGTGAGTTCCTTACTGCTGCCAATGGTAGCGAGGTATTGAGCATTGCTGAGAAGGAAGACTTCGAGTATGCTGATGTTGATTCTCTCGGAAAATATACAGAAGATAATACATTCAATAAGCGCCATATCGACTCGGTGCTTGCATTGAAGCTCGTGGATGTTGAGGCTATCAAGAACGCTCATTTCAAGGTTTGCGTAGATGCCATCAACTCTGTAGGTGGTGTTATTCTCCCAGAGTTGCTCGATGCACTCGGCGTAGAATATACATTCCTGAATGCTGAGCCTACCGGTAATTTTGCTCACAACCCAGAGCCATTGGAGAAGAACCTCGGTGGCATCATGGATGAGTTGAAGAAGGGTGGCTACGATATGGGTATCGTTGTTGATCCAGATGTTGACCGTCTGGCATTCATCTGCGAGGATGGCAAGATGTTTGGCGAGGAATATACCCTGGTAAGTGTAGCTGATTATGTATTGAGCAAGACTCCAGGTAACACCGTCAGCAACCTTTCTTCTACCCGTGCTCTCCGCGATGTAACCGAGAAGCATGGTGGTTCATATTGCGCTTCTGCCGTAGGCGAGGTGAATGTAACTACCAAGATGAAGGATGTTCATGCAGTGATTGGTGGCGAAGGCAATGGTGGAGTTATCTATCCAGAGAGCCACTATGGCCGTGATGCCCTCGTAGGTATTGCTCTCTTCCTGAGCAGTCTGGCTCATAAGGGTTGCAAGGTAAGCGAGCTTCGTGCCAGCTTCCCTAACTACTTCATTGCCAAGAATCGCATCGACCTGACTGCTTCTACCGATGTAGATGCTATCCTCGTGAAGGTAAAGGATCTGTATGGCAAGGAGAAGGATGTAACTGTTACTGATATCGATGGTGTGAAACTCGACTTCCCCGACAAGTGGGTTCACCTTCGCAAGAGTAATACCGAGCCAATCATCCGCGTATATAGCGAGGCTTCTACCATGGAGCAGGCTGATGAGCTTGGAAAGAAGCTCATGCAGGTAGTTTATGATATGCAGTAAGATACTGCATTATATATAAGATACTGTATATATATAAAATACTGCATTTATATAAAAAACGACTTCCAACGATTATAGGCAGCAATGCTTATAAGCGTTGGAAGTCGTTCTCGTTTATAAAAGTTCCGGCTCGATATGATGGAAAACTTATTGCTCTGCCAGCTCTTTCATGGCATCATTCAATGTATTGAACAGTACATTGATGTTTTCCTCTTGGTTCTTGCACGCCTCCTTGAAGAGAGCGACAGGATCTTCTGAATCGCCCTTCAGTGGAGCCTCGTTCAGGAGGATGTTCACATTGTTCAGTAGCATACCGTGCAGGGTAGGCATGTGTAGCTGCAGCTGGGTGCCTTCCTTGCTGCCACATTTCAGTCCGGCAGCGTATGCTTTCACGATGATGCGCACCAGCAGATGGATTGCCATCGGTTCATCGGCAAGGCTGATGAGTACACCGTGGGTATAATCTCGTACGTGCTCCTCTATGCTTGTAAACTTACCCTGAAGGAGCCAGGTGAAGTTGCGCTTGTATTCAGCTTCCATTGCCTTGTAAAGCTGGTTCGATTTGCAGGCGATGCGCAGATAGTCGAGCATGGTTGGCTCGAAGGTAGGATCGGTCTTCTTCATGCTCTCAAAATTCTTCTGCATGCGCTCGTTAGCCTCTTCCGCACTCTTGTAGTTGAGTCGTACGAGGGTAGAGAACATAATGTCGAAGAAGTACTGGTTCACTTCTCCATAGTGTTCCAGCATCATCTGCTTCACCTCTTTGGGGTCGTTCTTCTTCTGGAAGTCATCGCCGCCAACCGCAGCATCCATGATGCCGCGTGCGTATGCCTCGAAGAATCCTCTTACGAAAGAGGCTACAGCCTGATAACTATTGATTCTCTTGCTCATTGTCTTTTGAATGTTTTAATCAAAGATGATTTAATCAAAAATCTTAAATTCATATCCCTGTTCCATCAGCCATTCTATGGATTGTGGAAGTGCCGTCTTCAGCTTGTCGATGCTCTTCAGTGAGTCATGGAAGGTGATGATGCTGCCGTTGCGAGCATATTTCTTCACATTGTTCACCACATCTTCTGCCGTCATCCACTTGGAATAATCTCGGGTCACCACATCCCACATGATTACCTTGTAGGTGCGGTGCAGCCACCAGTACTCGCTCTGTCGCATCCAGCCGTGAGGTGGACGGAAGAGATGGGCATGGATGATGTCATTCGCCTTGTTGGTGTTGAGCACGTAGGAAATGACACGATGCTTGAAGGCACCGATATGATTGAAGGTATGGTTACCTATCTGATGCCCCTCTGCTACAATCTGGTTGTAGAGATCGTGGTTGCGCAATACGTTTTCGCCCACCATGAAGAAGGTAGCCTTGATATTGTACTTTCTCAAGGTTTCCAGGATGAATGGGGTGGATTCGGGAATCGGACCGTCATCGAATGTGAGATACACCGAATGGTCGTTCTTGTCCATTCTCCATATTGCTTTCGGATATAACCATCTGAGCCATTTGGCAGGTTGCTCTATGAACATAGGAATAACTTGATTAGGGGATGATACAAAAAGGGAGACCTAGCAAAAACGCCAGGTCTTCCTTGATATTCTTTATTTTACTGATTGCCCTGTGGCATGCTGCCGCCTCTGCCGCGATAGAGTGTATAGAGGGCATTGAGCTGCTTCTCATAACTCTTCTGCAACTGAGGGCTTACCATACCTGCCACATCGCAGACACTCTGCATAATCATGATTTGACGGATGCAGTCGTTCTGGCTCTGCAGGAAGCGGTCGTTGGTCAATGAGAGGTAATAGTCGAGATACTGGTGAGCATTCTTCCAGACAGCCTCTACATATTCCTTACCCTTTGCCTTCTGACCGGTGAGCAGCCAGCCGCGAGCCATATCCAGTCCACCGCTCATATAATCGAGGGTGACATTGTATGCAGGAATTTCCACATCAGCCTTCTTCAGGATGTTGATAGCCTTCTGGTTCTTGCCGTCGGCGATGAGCTGGAGGGCTGTCTGGGCGAGCAGGCGACGGTGGGTGTAGCACATACGCATAGTAGTCTCGTCGATATAGAGTCCCTTCTGCTTCAGGTTACCGAACTTGAATCGGGTCATGATGTTGTGATAGGTCTTCTCAGCATCGAAGTTCTTGGCTCCTGGCTTGTTGGTAGTGAACGGAGTAATACGGTTCACGAGGCCCTCCTGAACGAAGTTGTCGCCAAGGTTCATGTAGTTCTCCTGACCCACGGTAAGAGCCACGTAGATAGGACGTGTCCAGTTGCACTGAGCCAGCATTTCGAGCATCATCAGGTCGTTCTTGTAGAGAGCGCTCTTGCCGGCAAGCGAAATCACCATCTTGTCTGGGATGGTATCCGAAGCCATCATCATGCCGCTCTTCTTCACAGCCTCCTTGTCGATGGTGACGTAGAGGGTATCTGTTGGGATAACGTGCATATCAGGATTCTTGCTGCGTACCCAGTACTTCAGGATGTTCTTGAGTTCGAAAGGCTCATCGCCAAACTGCTTCTTGGCATTCACTGGATCCTGCTTGTAGAAGTCGAGAATCTGCTGCTTAGCCTCTGGCTGGACAGAAACATACTCGTTGGTACCCGAACAGAAGTCGAGACGTGGCCAGGTGATTGGCACGGATGGTGAGTTGTATGCAGGACGCATCATCTGGTCGATATACCAGTCGGTCTGCAGATAGCTCAGGTTACATACGCGGGCATCTGTACCTACGCCTTCTACCTCCTGGTTGTACCAGAGTGGGAAGGTATCGTTATCACCATTGGTGAAGATGATAGGGTTGCCCTTCTCCTGAAGCGACATCAGATAGTTCTGGCCGAAGTCGCGGCAGGTGTAACGTCCTGAACGGTCGTGATCATCCCAGGTCTGTGATGCCATCTGGATAGGAACGAGCAGGGTTACCACAGCCACGATAGCTGTTACGGCAGTACCGCTGAGCTTCATCTTCTGCTTCAGAAGGTCGATGATGGCGAGAACGCCAAGACCGCACCAGATAGCGTATGCATAGAATGAACCGGCGTAGGCATAGTCACGCTCACGTGGCTGCATAGGGGTCTGGTTCAGATAGAGCACGATGGCAAGACCTGTCATGAAGAACAGGAAGAATACCACCCAGAACTGCTGGATACCTACAGGGAGAATCTCCTCTGTCTCCACGCCGTTCTTGATGACCTTGCGCTTGCGGGTGTACCAAGCCTGCCAGAAGAGACCGATGAGACCGAGAATCAGCGGCATGCAGTAGAACACGTTGTGTCCCTTGTTTGCCTTCAGGTCGTCTGGCATTTTGCTCTGATCGCCATAGAGAGCGTTGTCGATGAATGGGAAACCGGTAATCCAGTTACCGTGCTCAGGCTCACCGTTGCCCTGGATATCGTTCTGACGTCCGGCAAAGTTCCACATGAAGTAGCGCCAGTACATGAAGTTGCACTGATAGGAGAGGAAGAAACGGATATTCTCCATCTGTGTAGGAACCTTCACCATCATGTTCTCGCCACAACGGTCGTAAGGCACCTCGTTACCCTCTACGCCACCCATCCAGTCTTCATATGCCTGGGCATGAGCCGAACTGTGCATACGTGGGAAGAGCATATTCTGTGCATATACATACTTGTTCTTATGACTTACTACGAAGTAAGAGTCCTTCTCATCGGCAGAAGCCTTCTCCTTGCGCTGATAAACAGGTGCCCCTTCCTTCGTTACAGGCTTGCACATGTTGCCGTCAGCTTCGAGAGCCACCTGAGAAGTGTAAGCCTGACCATAGAGCAATGGAGTATCGCCATACTGGTCGCGGCTCAGATAACTGCCCAGGGTGAAGATATCCTCAGGAGAGTTCTGGTCCATAGGAGGGTTGGCGGACGAACGGATTACGATGAGCGCATAGCTTGAGTAACCGATCATCAGCATCAGCATGCAGAGCAATGCTGTGTTCTTGATGCGTGCAGAGATGAGAGGCAGCAGCTGCATCTTCTTCTTCTCGATGCCTGTAGCCTGGTCAACGCCAGTTACTACTTCCTTCTTGCGCTTGTAGTTGAGTACAAACCAGAGGATAGCCAGGATGATGATGCCGGTGATGACGGCGCTCCATCCATATCCGAAGAATGGGATGCCGAGCATGCCGAAACCGAGAACGAAGGCGATGTTCTGCTTCTTCTCGTTCTTCTCTGATGCATTGTAGGTCTCGTAGATACCCCAGATAACAGAGGCTACGAGGCAGATGATATATACGATTTCACCGGTATTGAATGGGCAGCCGAGCGTGTTGACGAAGAACAGCTCAAACCATCCGCCTACGGTGATGATGCCTGGAACCACACCATAAAGTACGGCTACTACCACCAGGAATGAAAGGAAGAGCGCCATGAGCGAACCCTTCAGGTTGGCATGAGGCACCTTCTTGTAGTAATATACCAGTACGATGGCTGGGATGCAGAGCAGGTTGAGCAGGTGCACACCGATACTCAGACCGGTCATATAGGCGATGAGCACGAGCCATCGGTCGCTATGAGGTTCGTCGGCATGGTCTTCCCACTTCAGAATCAGCCAGAATACCACAGCGGTAAAGGCAGAAGAGAAGGCGTAAACCTCACCCTCTACAGCAGAGAACCAGAAGGTATCGCTGAAGGTGTAGATGAGTGCGCCCACCATACCTGATGCCTCGATGGCAATCAGCTTGCTGGTGGTCATCTCCTTCCAGTCGCCGATGATGAGCTTGCGTGCCAGATGGGTGATGGTCCAGAAGAGGAACATGATGCAGACTGCACTGAGGAGTGCGCTCATCGTATTCACCATCTTGGCTACCTGCGTGGTATCACTGGCGAAATGTGTGAAGAAATTGCCCATGAGCATGAAGAATGGTGCCCCAGGTGGGTGACCGATCTCCTGCTTGTAGGCAGTTGTAATAAACTCAGGACAGTCCCAGAAGCTGGCTGTCGGTTCAATTGTGGAGCAATATACGAATGCCGCAATGATGAATGCGACCCATCCGAAGATATTGTCCACTAATCTGTACTGTTTCATTATTGTTTAAACTTTAATGTATTATATTTCTATGTTTCCTATTTATATAATGTGTATAAAACGTTGCAAAGATACTAAAAAGTAAAGAGATAGCGTAGAATTGCTTCTCTTTTTTAGGTTATATTAAATTTAAATGAGGGATGTTGTAGAAAAATAAGCATTAGGATGGGATATTTATTACGTCGCCACGTATGAAATATTACGTCCCGACGTAGGAATTCCTGCGTCGGGACGTAATAAAAAGGGGGTAAAATGTTATTGAAAGCGGTATGTATTTATACATTCAGGAAATGCTCTTCCAGCTTTTCTCTTGGCATATCCGCCGTATCGTGATAATGCAGGTGCTGGTTTACACAGGCGATATGCTTCACGTTATTGAGCACTTCGGCTACATCGTGACTGACGATGATGATGGCGCACTCCTTGTTGATCTGCTCCAGCATCTCGTACATCTGCTTTTGGAATCGGCGGTCGATGTAGGTGTTAGGCTCATCGAGAATCACGACATCGGGCTTTGATACGATGGCACGGGCGAGGAGCACTCGCTGAAGCTGACCGCCGCTGAGGGCAGCGATGTGTCGGTCTTTGAATTCCGTCAGCTGCATGCGCTCCAGGGTATCGAGCACCTGCTGGTGCTGAGCCTGGGTGTATCGCGAAAAGAGACCTTTGGTCTTGCTGAGCCCGGCAAGTACAACTTCATATACGGAGATAGGAAACTGCTTGTCGAGCTGGTTGTATTGTGGGAGATAGCCCATTGAAATCTCCTTTGTTTCTTCAACTTTTGCTTCGCCGTTTTCATCAAGAACCGTATTTCCGTTCTCATCTTTCACTTTTCTGAAGTATCTGATGGTTCCTTCCGTAGGCTTCATCAGTCCCAGAATGAGGCGCATGAGGGTAGTCTTGCCACCACCGTTTGGTCCGATGATGCCAAGATAATCGTCTTGATATACGGTGAGATTTACGTCGCAGAGCACCTGCTTGCCGTCATATCCGGCAGATAGGTGCTCTATTTTTATGATTGGAGTCATATGATTGTAGTTTTTACTTCCCAACAACGATTTTCTTGCCCTGTACCGCTGCTGCCGCTTCCTGCATCGCCCAGTTCCAGTCGCCCTGCAATGGATTGATATCCATTGACTTGGTGTGGCTCTCCTTGATGAAGGTTGTGGTGTTGCGGTTGGCAAATTCTGCCTGTATCAGGCAGAACTTGATCTTTTCTTTTCTGGCTCTCTCTATGAGGCTCTTCAGCTGGGAGGCACTAGGCTCCCTGCCTTCTTCCTCTATGGCAAGCTGCTCCAGCTGGTAATCACGGGCAAAGTAGGTGAGGATAGGGTGATAGATCACAAACTTGCGTACCAGGTCTGGGTCCTTTTTGAAGCTCTCCCTGATGGTGCTGTCTCTCTTGTCGATGATGCTGAGCAGCGACTGATAGTTCTTCTCGAAGAAAGCCTTGTTCTTTGGCTCCAGTTCGCAGAGCGCCTTGAGGATGTTGCTGGCTATGATGCGGGCGTTGCTGCAACTCATCCATACGTGCGGGTCGATGTTGCCACCCGGAGTCTTGGCAGGCTTGATGCCCATGGAAGTATCTATCACTTTCATATCTGGAGCGTTGTCCTGCAACTTCTTCATCCAGGTCTGCTCAAAACCGATGCTGCCCACTTTCAGATAGAGGGCACTCTTCGAAAGTTCCATCATCTGCTGGGCGTATGGTTCGTAAGTCTCCGGGTTGTTGCCATTCGATACCATCACGTTGACATCCACCTTGCCTTTGGCAATTTGATCTACGAAATACTTGTAGGGGGAAATCGTAACTGTAACCGTAACCGTAACCGCAGGCTTCTCTGTTCCGGAAGTCTTTCCCGAATCAGCCTGTTTCTGAGGTGTACCCTTACATCCTGCAAGAATAACACATAATATAATAAGGTATAGAAATCTCTTCATATTATTAAAAATCTGCTTATGTTATAATCTGCTTATGTTATAATCTCCTTAAATTCAAAATCTCCTTGAATGTTTATACGATGAAGCTGAGGCCATAAACCAATAGGATATATCTCAGCACTTTTCCGATGGTGATGCTGATGGTAGAGATGATGATATTGGCTCTTGTCAGCCCCAGCACGATGGTGATGGCGCTTCCCAAAATCGGGATGAAGGCGAAGAAGCCCATCCAGGCACCTCTATCAGCCATGAATCTTTCTGCCTGATCCAGTTTCTCCTTCTTTACGTGCAGATATTTCTCTATCCATTCCATCTTGCCCAGTCTGCCCACACCATAGTTGAACAGCGAGCCCAACACGTTTCCTATGCTGCCATATATCACCAGAGGGATGGGATCCAAACCTGCTGCCTGCAAGCCCGACATCACTACCTCGCTGCTGAAAGGAAAGAAACTGCCGGCAAGAAAGGCGGAAACAAGCATGCCCCAATAGCCCCAGTTGATTAAGAAGTCTATTATGTAACCCATTGAATATTATTTGTTTAACCTATTTGATGCAGCGTTTCGCTGCATCAAGTCTATCTCTGAATAACTCTTATCCCAAAATCAATCTTATCCCTGAATAGCCTGCAGCAATACCGTTTCCGGAATGAAGATATTGTATAGCAATATCAATACCATGATGACCAGCGCCGAGATAAAGACGATGTTCGCCAGCTTTCCCTTAGTGTAGGTGATGAAGTGAGCGGTGAGTGGTGCCGTATTTACAATCATGATGCTGCCCAACTCCTTGATATGTTGAGGCTGCAGGATGATGAAGGCAAGACTCACATAGTTGATCAGAATGAATGAATTGTAGATCATTCGGGTACGGATCTTATCAGCATAAGAGGTATGCAGGAAGTGTATGCTGCCCAATGTGCTCAGGATGATGAGGAACAGGAGATTCACCACCTCGTGGTCGGTAACCTGCGAATAATCGAACAGATCCTGATAGTTGATAAATTCCGCAAAATGACTGATCAGTCCATTGATGTTATTGGTGTAGGCGAAGTAACCCGCTGAGAACCAATACGGCATGATGAGACCGATGATAGATGCAAAGAAGTTTCTGAAGCTGAAGGAATTGGTGAATACCATCATCATCAGCCACAGGAAGGGCAGGAAATATCCCACCTGGATGAACACCATTGAGGCGAGTCCTACGCAGAAGAAGGCATAGAATGTCCATCCTGCCGCCCGCCTGTCCTGGTAACTGTTCCAGATGATGAGGTAGAAGGCGATGGAGCACATCGTCACGATGCTTGCCTTGAAGGAGGGTGTAGGCAGAGAGGTCATGGTGATGAACACCAGGAAACTGCAGGACACCATTCGGCTGTAGGTTCGCATCAGGGAATTATGGTTGTTGAGCTCCACCATCAGCAGGGTAGAGAGAATGGTGAAGGCGAACTGCACCCAAATGTTAGCTACTAAAAAACCTACAGCAACCCATACCAAGGCGGCAAGGGTTGCTGTTACAGGTAGAGCGTAGCGGCTAGCCGCCACTTTATTTTGAAAAGTTTTCTTTCTTAACATTATCCGTTAAAATTAAGCTTTTGCCCTTAAAGATCCTGTCCGATATCAGAGCGGAAGTACTTGTCTGTGAACTGGATCTTCTGTGCCTCGGCAAAGCTCTTCTTCAGAGCCTCTTCCTTATCCTTGCCGTAGCTGCTTACGCAGATTACACGGCCGCCATTGGTTACAACCTCTCCATCCTTCATGGCTGTACCAGAGTGGAAAACAACAGAACCTTCTACATCATTGATACCATGGATAGGATAACCCTTCTTGTAAGCCTCTGGATAACCACCGCTTACGAGCATCACGCAGACAGCAGCACGCTCATCAAACTCGATGCTGCGCTTGTCAAGATCGCCGGCAGCTACACCCTCGAAGAGATCCACGATGTCGCTCTTCAGGCGGAGCATCACGCTCTCTGTCTCTGGGTCACCCATACGGCAGTTGTACTCGATAACCATAGGCTCGCCCTCTACATTGATCAGACCGAAGAAGATGAAGCCCTTGTAGTCGATGTTCTCCTCAGCCAGACCCTCTACGGTAGGACGGATGATGCGCTCATCCACCTTCTGCATCCACTCCTTGGTTGCGAATGGCACAGGGGTAACGCTACCCATACCGCCGGTGTTCAGACCGGTATCGTGCTCGCCGATGCGCTTGTAGTCCTTAGCCTCAGGCAGAATCTTGTAGTTCTTGCCATCGGTCAATACGAATACGGAGCACTCGATACCGCTGAGGAATTCCTCAATAACTACGCGTGCAGAAGCGTTGCCGAACATACCGCCGAGCATCTCCTTGAACTCCTTCTTAGCCTCTTCCAGGGTAGGAAGGATGAGAACACCCTTACCGGCGCACAAGCCGTCAGCCTTCAATACGTATGGAGCCTTCAAAGTCTCCAGGAACTTCAAGCCTTCTTCTACGTGCTCACCGTCGAAAGTCTCATACTGAGCTGTCGGAATGTTGTGGCGCTTCATAAACTGCTTGGCGAAGTCCTTGCTTCCTTCCAGCACGGCACCAGCCTTTGATGGACCAATCACAGGGATGTTCTGGGTGCGAGGGTCAGCCTTGAAGTCATCATAGACACCCTTTACCAGTGGGTCTTCCGGACCTACTACCACCATATCAACACCGTTCTCGACAGCGAAGTTCTTGAGCGCCTCGAAGTCGTCAGCCTTGATATTCACATTCTCGCCGACATTCTGTGTACCGGCATTACCAGGAGCGATAAAGAGTTTCTCACACTTCTCGCTCTGAGCGATTTTCCAAGCTAAGGCGTGCTCGCGGCCACCGCCTCCTAACAATAATATTTTCATCGTAGTTACGTTTAATAATTCTTCTATTGTATGTTACAATCAGGATATTGGTCTTCTCCTTCTATTACAATCGGGATAGATCTTTACTCCTTTTTGCATCCAAATTCCTAATTTGCTGCAAAATTACTAAATTTCAGCGAACTATACAAGCAAAAAGCCTAAAATCTTTATCGCATATAGTTCTTATAGATTTCATAATAGATATCTGGCCATCCGTAGATGGCTATCCTCTCCAGTTCCTTGTAGAGTTCCGGTATGTCATCTATCAGCTTCACCAGGTCGGGATTGTATCGGATTCCTGCGCCTGCCCTCAGCTCTTCCATCACTTTTTCGAAGCTCTTTTCCTGCTTGTAGTTTCTGCCTACTCGCTCGGTGGCAGCCTGCATGCAGTCGCACAGGGTTATGATGTCTATCATGAAGCGGTAAGGCGACTTGGTGTTGTCGAAGTCGTTTGGATAGCCTCCCTTGCCGTTGTACCATTTATGATGTCCCAGCGTGGTATCGTGGTAGTATTTCAGCTTCTGCGATATCTTCAGGTATTTCAGTCCCATTCGGGGATGCATTCTGATGATTCTTCGCTCCTCATCGGTCAGCTGTCGATAGTCGTTGTTCACCACGCTTACGATACTGTTCTTGCCTATGTCGTGACAGAGTGCAGCTTGGGTGATGAAGTGGATGAGCTGTCGCTGATGAAGCCTTACCTGCCATTTACTGCTGATGCCCAGTTTTCCTACCAGCAGTTCCCGGCTGTGCCTGATGATGGCTTTCATCATGGCTTCTGCAAGTCGTGCCACGTGGGTAGAGTGGGCGTAGGTGGTAACCTGGGTTGCCACGTTCAGTTCCATCACGAATCCTATTCTTTCTTCATCGCTCAGGTATTTGATGAGTCGGGGATAGGTGCTCACATTTTCCAGTGTCTGATTATACTGGGTGGAGTTCTGCTGGTCTTTGCGATGTCTGAACATCCTGATAATATCTTCACAGAACATCTTTACGTGCTTCTTTTTGTAATTGGCAGAAACTCTGGCGGTATCTACGATGAAAGCCAGGTCGGTATAATGGCTCATCAGCGAATTGAAGGCATCTGCTCCCAGAACTTTCTGTTGTGTAAGTGGTTTGATCAGCGTTCCGTATATTTCCTCAGCCTCTCTCAAGGCTGTTCTTGTCTGGATTTCTCCAATTCTTAGCTTCATGACGATGAGATTGAGCTTCGATGAGATGCTGAGTCCTACGGTATCCGGATATTGTCTTATCACCCGTCTTACCAATGCGTCTCCTTCTTTCTTTTCTATCAGTTCCGGATTGGTGAGATAGATTCCACTTACTATCTCCAAGTCTCTGTTTTTGATTCGGTTAATCCACACCTGCCTTCTGCTTTCGGGTTCTTCCAGTTGGTCTGCCGTATGATTTGTTGCCAGTTCTTCCAGCTTTTCGTATCTTTCCTGCAGTTTTTTCAGGGGTTGGATATGGTGGAGTGTCCATGCAGATAGGCACAGATCGTGTAGGGCATAGCCGTACAGAACCAGTTCTTCGGGTGTATGGCAGTGTGCACTGTCGGCTACGTATGCGATGCAATCGTATGCTTTTTTCAAAGTCTCGTTGTCTCCATTCAGCTTCCATATCTGGTAATAGGATGCACCCTTCCAGCCCATGGCTCTCAGAAAATTGTAGTTCTGGTCTTGCCGGTTCTTGAAGTTTCTGATCAGAATGTCGGAAATCCTGTTCGTGATGAAGGGATCAGTCAGGGCATAGGCATAGTTACGGAAGAAATGTACATTCAGGCTGTCGTAGGCTTCATCCGGCAAAATGGTCTCCTTCATAGTATCTGCCATATCGGTTTCGAAATAATCTGCAATGCTATTCAGCAGCTTCTCGTTCTCGTGATACATCAAATGGTTCTTCCGGCTTCTAGTCATAAAGAATCTTACCCATTCGTCGTGGTTGTGGATGCTGAAGATGCTGTCGTTGTAGCGATTGTAGGTGATGCGGTTCTGAGATAGCTTGTCGAAGATGAATTTAAAGTCGGGGATGCTCTGCTTAGAAACAAAAAACTCTTTACCTGCCACTTGCAGGTGGCAGGCAAAGAGTATGGTGGTAATTAATAAAATTACTTTTCTTATCTTGTTAATCATCTTTCCGTTCCGAAGATTTGTTTTACTTCAGATTGACTCTCTTATATTTTTCATCCGAATTGTTTTCAGATAGAGTCTCTTATACATTTAAAATTTTCTTTTTATTTCAGGTAGTCGAAGAAGTAGTTGCTGATTCTTTCGTGCAGGTGAGTGCTCTGATGACCTCTCATGTTGTGAGGCTCACCTGGATATACGAAGAAATCTGGCTGGGTACCTGCTGCGATACAAGCCTTCAGGAAGGTGAGGCAGTGCTGTGGCACCACGGTCACATCGTTCAAGCCCTGGATAATCTGCAGCTTACCCTTCAGGTTCTTAGCCTGATAGAGCAGGGATGTCTTCTTGTAACCCTCTGGGTTGGTCTGTGGGGTATCCATATAGCGCTCGCCATACATCACCTCGTACCAGTGCCAGTCAATTACCGGACCGCCTGCTACGCCTACCTTGAATACGTCAGGATAGTTGGTCATCAGCGAGATGGTCATGAATCCACCGAAGCTCCAGCCGTGAACACCAATCTTGTCGGCATCTACGTAAGGCAGGGTCTTCAGATATTCTACACCCTTCATCTGGTCCTTCATCTCTACCTGACCCAGCTGGCGGAAGGTAGCCTGCTCGAAAGCCTTGCCACGGTTCTCACTGCCACGGTTGTCGAGAATGAAGAGCAGATAGCCCTTTTCTGCCATGTAGGTTTCCCAGCCACGGCTAGAGTAGTTCCAGCGGGCATCCACGTTGTGGGCATGAGGTCCACCATATACATATATAATGGTAGGATACTTCTTGTTTGGGTCGAAGTTCACTGGCTTCACCATTCTCCAGTAGAGGTCGGTTACGCCGTCATCAGCCTTGATGGAACCGCAGCTGTATTCAGGCACGTTGTAGCCCTTCCATGGGTTCTTGGCTGTGAAATAGGAGGTGCGCTTGCCGTTCTCAGTGTTTACGATGGCAATCTTGCGAGGCACGGTAGGAGTAGAGTAGTTGTCATAGATAAACTGTCCGTTCCCGCTCAGAGTAGCGTTGTGCCATCCCTTGCCGCAATCGTCCATCATGGTGCGCTTGCCGGTCTTGGTATCCACCACGAAGATGTTACGCTGGATAGGAGAGCACTCGTTGGATGCGATGATGATGCTCTTGCGCTTGGCATTGAAGCCGAGCACTTCCATAACTTCCCATTTACCCGATGTCAACTGTTTGATTTCGAGCGATTCCGTGTTGCTTGCCATACGGCTGCCGTGCTTACCAAGGGTGCAGAGATAGAGGTGGTTGTAACCATCCTTGCGGCTCTGCATGATGAAGCTGCTGTTGTCCCAAGGCAGGAACTGGATTGGATGGCAAGGTTCTACATACTTCTCATCGGTTTCGCGATAGAGCTCGCCGGTCTTCTCGCCAGTCTCTGCGCTGTAGGCTGTAAGGCGACAGTCGTTCTGGTCGCGGTTCAACTCAAACATGTAGATAGTCTTGCTGTCTGGGCTCCATGCGATGTTGGTGAAGTAGCGGTCTGTTGGGTCACCAGCCTTCAGATAGATGGTCTTGCCGGTCATGCAGTCGAACACGCCTACGGTCACCTTGTGCGATGTCTCGCCTGTCATCGGATACTTGTCTGGTGCAGGCTTGGCGCAGCAGGTTTCTGTCTCAGGATGATTGAAGTAATCAATCTCCGGGATATCCACCTGTGGATAATCAGTCACCATGCTCTGGTCCATGCGATAGAAGGCGAGCAGTTCGCCGTTAGGGCTCCAGAAGGTACCCTTGCTGATGCCGAACTCATCGCGGTGAACACTCTGACCATATACGATAGATCGGCTGCCGTCTGTAGAGATCTGGAAATCGTGAGACTTCTTCTCTCTTGTCATGGCATTGTTGGTTACGTCGAAGGTGCGCACATAGAGGTTGCTGCCCTTCAGATAGGCGAATGCATTCTGCTGTGCGTTAGCCTCGAGGAGGTTCTCGCCATCTTCAAACTCCATCTCGCTCACCAGCTTATGCTTCTTGAAGTCGATGGTGTAGGTCTTGCTGCCGTTGCTTACCATCACGATGCTCTTTCCTGCGAAAGGGAACTGAGCGTTGTAGAGGGCTCTTACCTTGATGTCCTTGGTAGGAGCAATCCACTGGTTGATATCGTTGATACCGAAGAGTTTTGTCTCCTTTCCGGTAGTCTTGTTTACGAGATAGCATGCCTCGATGTCCTGATGGATGAGTTCATTTCCCCACCAGGTGCACCAGCGGTTCTTTGCCACCATGTTGCGGTAGTTGTTGCCACCGAAGTTCAGGTCTTCCAGTGTGAAGGCTTTCTCGCCCTTCTGTGCAGGAACTACGCCCTGAGCCTGTATCTCGGTTGCATTCATTGCCATCATGGAAATCATAGCTGCAAAAGATAATTTATAAATTGAATTCTTCAGATTCATCATTCTTTTCTTGTTTCTTGTTTTTTATTTCTAGTGACATAGCGTTTTGCTATGTCGCTAGAAAATCTTAATCCTCGTCATCAAAGTCGGTGTCGAAGCTAGGCTTGCCGCCACGCTTTCCTCCGAAGTTCTTGCCACCTCTGCGGTCTCCCTTAAAACCACCGCGCTTGTCATTACGGTCTCCCTTGAATCCGCCGCGCTTGTTGTTACGGTCGTTACGGTCGCCTCCGCGCTTGCCTCCGAAACTGCGGCCGCCCTTGCGGTCATCATCATCGTCGCGTCTTCCGGCAGCACCCACACGTGGACGTCCGCCACGGCGAATCTCATTGCGGCGCTTCTCGAAGTCCTCCAGGCGATGGCTGTGGAACTGGAAGCTGCGGATATCTGCCTCCTCGTTCTCAGTCTCCTCACTCACACGCTTCTTGAACTCGCGCTCCTTCTTGAAACGGTGCTTCTGCGCCATCTCGCTCTTCTCGCGCTCAGTCTTCACGATACCGCCCTCAGAGCGGAACTCCTTCATCTTGCCGTCGAACATCACATACTTGCGGAACTCGCACTCCAGACTTCCGTTATATACCGGAATCTTGATAGATGACTTCAGTCCAATCTGCTCGAAGCACTCCTCGCGGTAGCTCAGTACCCAAGCCTCGTTGCCTGCGAAGGCACGCTTGAATCGCTCGCCGATCATCTTGTAGGTGTTCAGCAGGTTAGGAGTAGAGATACGCTCGCCGTATGGAGGGTTCATCACGATGATGCTTTTCTCGGCAGGCTGTGTGAAGTCCTTGAAGTCCTGCTGGGCGATGGTGATATCCTTGCTCAGTCCGGCTGCACGCACGTTGAGGTTGGCAGTGTTCACCGCCTTCATATCTACATCATATCCGTAGATGTGATGCTCGAACTCGCGCTCCTGAGAGTCATCGTTATAGATCATATCGAAGAGATCCTGGTCGAAATCGTTCCATTTCTCGAAGGCAAACTCCTTGCGGAATACACCTGGAGAGATGTTGCGGGCGATGAGGGCGGCCTCGATGGCGATGGTTCCCGAACCGCACATTGGGTCGATGAAGTCGCATTCGCCCTTCCAGCCGGTCATCAGGATCATACCTGCAGCGAGAACCTCGTTCAGAGGTGCCTCTACCTGCTCCTGACGGTAGCCGCGGCGGTGCAGACTCTCACCGCTTGAGTCGAGACTCAGTGTAGCGTTATCCTCTGCGATATGGATGTTGAGGCGGATGTCTGGGTTAGACACGCTGATGTTAGGACGTGTGCCCTGCTTCTCGCGGAACCAGTCCACGATGGCATCCTTTACCTTGTAAGTCACGAAGCGTGAGTTGCGGAACTCCTCAGAATAGACCACTGAATCTACCGAGAAAGTCTTCTTCACGTCTAAGATGTCATCCCACTTGATCTTCTGAACCTCGTCATACACCTCTTCGGCAGAACGTGCCTTGAAGTGCTTGATAGGTTTCAAGATGCGGATGGCTGTGTGTAACTGGAAGTTAGCACGATACATCATTTCCTTGTCGCCAGTGAAAGATACCATGCGGCGACCTATTTGTACATTGTTAGCACCCAGTTGGGTGAGCTCCTCAGCCAAGACTGGCTCCAGACCCATAAAGGTCTTGGCAATGAGTTCAAATTCCTGTTCCATTATTGAATTCTATATCTAATAAACTTTGTTTTTCTTTTCTATATTTCTTTGTTTTCGGCTTCATATCCTTGGTCACCCATACGTTGGCGCCCACGATGCAGCCTTCTCCGATGGTGATTCTGCCCAGGATGGTGGCGTTGGCATATACGATGACATCGTCTTCCAGGATAGGGTGGCGAGGGATTCCCTTGATAGGATTGCCGTCCTTGTCCAGTGGGAAACTCTTGGCTCCGAGGGTAACACCCTGATAGAGCTTCACGTTGTTGCCGATGATGCAGGTGGCTCCGATAACCACACCCGTGCCATGGTCGATGGTGAAGTGGTGGCCGATGGTAGCCTCCGGATTGATATCGATACCCGTCTCCGAGTGTGCCAGCTCCGTCATCATTCTTGGGATGAGGGGCACGCCGAGCTTGTGCAGAACATGAGCGATACGATAGTTGGTTAAAGCCTTGATCACGGGATAGCAGGAGATGATTTCTCCGTGGCTCATTGCCGCCGGGTCGCCGTTGTAGGCTGCCTCTACGTCGGTGGCGAGAATCTTGCGGAGTTTGGGAAATTCCATGATGGCTTTGGCGGCGATGACACCTGCCTTGGCACGCTGGTGCTGCAGTTCTGCCTGGGTTTCCGATTCGCAGTCGTTGGCGAAGCAGAGTCCGGCGAGAATCTGTTCTGCGAGCATCTCGTAGAGTTTCTCAACTCTTACTCCGATATGGTATTTGATGGTAGAGATATTGACGGATGAGTTTCCAAAATATCCCGGGAAGAGGATGGAGCGAGACAGATTGATGATGTCTTCGAGCGCCTTGCCCGAAGGAAGTGGATTCCCGTCTCTATGCTGATGGAAGAGACCCTTCAGCGATTCGGTGCAAGAAAGCTCGTCGATGGTCTCTGTCAGCTGATGAGTTAGTGTATCTTTACTCATTTTCTTCATGTATCAATAAAATTCGACTGCAAAGATACGATTAATTTCTTGAACTGCAAAGAATTCGTTCTTGTTTTTTATGATTTTTTTAGCGTTGCTGAAATTTCATATCCCTGAATGCACTCCAGGCTATCGGTACCGCCACGAGGAAGGAGCAGATATCTGCCCACGCCTGACACATCTCTACGCCCAGTAATCCGAAGAAATGAGGGAGGATGAAAATGAGCGGAATGAAGAACAAACCGCTACGTGCTGCTGCCACGATATTCGCACGTACGGGCTTGCGGATGGTCTGCATCAGCATATTCGTCAGCACGATGGTGGCTACCAGAGGGAAGCTGATAACCTGCCACTTCAGGGCAACGGAACCCACGGCTACCACGCTGGCATCATCACGGAAGAGTTCGATGATAGGCTCGGAGAAAAGGAAGCCGAAAACGGCACAAACCGCCAGGAATACCGTGCCGCATTTGATGCAGAAAAAGAATGCCTCCTTCACGCGGTCGTACAACTTGGCTCCATAACAGAAACCGCAGAGCGGCTGGAAACCCTGCCCCAGTCCGATGACCACGGCATAGGTGAAGAACGAGATTCTCGTCACGATGCTCATACCCGCAATGGCTGCATCTCCATAGGCTCCGGCAGCCACATTCAGTACCAGCGTGGCGATGCTTCCCAAGCCCTGTCTTGATAAGGAAGGCGTGCCGCCAAAGATAATCTCCTTGATGTAAGCCCTGGTTGGCGTGAAGTTGTGCAGATGGATTCGGATGTTCTGACCCTTGTGTGACATCCAGAAAAGCATGGCGCAGCCGAAGCACTGGCTGATGAGGGTGGCAATGGCGGCACCCGTGATGCCCATGGCAAAATAAAGGATGAGCAGTGGGGCAAGGATGAGGTTGAGTAGCACTCCTGACATGATTCCCTTCATCGCATACATCGTGTTACCCTGGAAACGCATCAGATTGTTGAGTGTCAGAGAGGTAGTCATGAAGGGTGCGCCCAGCAGAATGATGCCGAGATAGCGCTCGGTATATGGCTGGATGGTGGGGGTGGAACCCAGAAGAACGCAGAGTGGTGTCAGGAAAAGTTGTCCAAGAATGGCGATGAAAAGTCCCGTCAGAAAGCTCAGTATGAAGCCCGTAGCTGCCATCTTCTTCGCCTTCTCCACCTCCTTGGCTCCCAGCATTCGGGAGATATAGTTTCCGGCACCATGTCCATAGAAGAAACCGACAGCCTGGATTACAGCCATCATGGCGAAGGAAACGCCTACTGCTGCCACGCTCTGGGTATTGATGCTGCCCACGAAGTAGGTGTCGGCGAGGTTGTACATACTCGTCGATAACATGCTGATAATGGTAGGTATCGCCATCGTAAAAATCACCCGATGCACCGGTGCATGGGTCAGGAATGTATAATTATCTCTTGATTTCTTCATATCAGCCTGCAAAGTTACTGCTTTATTTCCGAAAGGGGGGAAATATTCGGGGTTTTTAACGCTCGGCAGGAAAAAAAACAATGATTTCGTTTGCCATCTCGGAAAAAACTCGTACTTTTGCACCGTTTTTCTGATGATACATTATTATAAAAAGAAAAATCAGAGCAAAAAGTTTTAGAAAAAAATCAGATCAATGAGTGATATTAGAATCATACCCGTTACTACCAAGAAAGGATTGAGAACTTTCATACAGTTCTATTACGACCTTTATGAAGGTAGCAAATATGCCGTTCCTTACTTGCGTTTTGACGAGTGGAATACATTGAGCAAAGACAAGAATCCTGCCTTCGATTTCTGCGAAGCGCAATATTTCCTGGCTATCGATTACAGCATCCCGAAGGTGGTAGGCCGCATTGCCGCCATCATCAACCATTGTGCCAACGACCAGTGGAACAAGAAGCAGGTGCGCTTCGGATGGTTCGACTTTATCGATAATCTCGAGGTTTCCGGTATGCTGCTGGATGCCGCAGCCCACTGGGGCAGAGAGCGTGGCATGGAAGAATTGGTAGGGCCACTTGGCTTTACCGATATGGACCGTGAAGGAATGCTCATCGAAGGATTCCACGAGAAATCCACCATGTACGTCAACTACAATTACCCTTATTATCCCAAGCACATGGATGCACTGGAGCTCTTCCAGAAGGACAACGACTGGCTGGAGTACCGCATCAAGGTGCCTGAGGTAACCCCTCCGAAATTTGCCAAGACAGCCCAGCTCATCGAGAGCCGCTACAATCTGCACGTGCATAAGTTTACCAAGCACGAACTGGTTCAGGGCGGCATGGGCAGGGAAGTCTTCCGCATCGTCAACGAAACCTACAAGGATCTCTACGATTTCCAGCAACTCACCGACCGACAGATCGACGGGTATGTGGATTCGTATATCAAGATGGCGGATATGAACCTCATCACCGGTGTGGTAGATGGCAACGACAACAACCGCCTGATCGGTTTCGGCGTATCCTTCCCATCCATGACCGAGGCGCTGCAGAAGAACCGCAACGGCAAGCTCTTCCCTTGGGGATGGCTGCGACTCTTGAGAGTGATGAAATGCCATGCCACCGATACCGTGGACCTGGTGCTTATCGGCGTGTTGCCGGAATACCGCAGTAAGGGTGCCAATGCCCTCATCTTCGCCGACCTCATCGAGCAGTACCACCGCTACGGTTTCAAATGGGCGGAGGCGATGCCGCAGATGGAGAGCAACAAGGGTGTGCAGAGTCAGTGGCAGTATCTGGAAAGCGTGCAGCACCGTCGCCGCCGCTGCTACAGAAGAAAGTTATAGAAATTTGAAGAAAAATAAAAATAATTAGAAATAGAATGAGATTTGCAGTTATAGCCGCAGGCGAGGGAAGCCGATTGGCACAGGAAGGCGTGGAACAGCCTAAACCCCTGGTGCCGGTATGCGGCGAACCGATGATAGAGCGCCTTCTACGCATCTTCGTAGATTGCGGTGCTACCGAAATCGTAGTGATTGTCAACGAATGGAGCACGGCGGTGCGTGAACATCTGGAGCAGATGAAGCTGCCGGTGCCTCTGCGCCTGGTGGTGAAGACCACTCCTAGTTCCATGCACAGTCTGCATGCCCTCTCGCCTTATCTCCGTGGCGAGCGCTTCTGCCTCACCACCGTGGATACCATCTTCCGTGAGGAGGAGTTCAAGAAGTATATCCGCCACTTCCAGGAGGCAAAGGATATTGACGGCTGCATGGCTGTCACCCCATACGTGGATGATGAAAAACCGCTGTGGGTTGGCGTAGAGGATCAGGCGGATGCCGAGGGTGCCAGTCTGCTCGACAAGCAGGGTTCGCACAAGAAACCACGTATCACGGGCTTCCATGACAAGCAGGAGGGCGATGACCATCTGATTTCGGGTGGCATCTACTGTCTGGGCGACAAGGCGCTCGATGTGCTCGACCATTGCATGGAGCAAGGTATGAGCCGTATGCGCAACTTCCAGCGCCAGCTGGTGGTAGAGGGATTGAAGCTGGAGGCTTATCCTATCAACAAGATTCTCGATGTAGATCATAAGGAAGATATTGCGAAGGCTGAGGCTTTCATCCATCCGCTGGAGGGTAAGACCCTGGTGGGTGTATGCCGCGGCAACGAGTTCTCGCCTAATTGCGTGGATAACGATGCTGCCATCATGAATGCCGTAAAACAGCAGCTGGAGGCACTCGGTGCGAAGGTGATGCTGATGTGCGAGAAGGAATTCTGCCGCAAGGCAACTGTGTTGGAGAGAGCCTATGGATGGCCTCGCTGCCGTGTGACAGTGGGCGTGGATGGCTTCTTCTCGATGGCACGTAGCAAGCAGGCACTCGATATTCTCGGCAGAATAGAGGAGGAAGGCGTATTGGTGGTGAACTCCAGTCTGGGTGTAAACCGCTGCATCCGCCGCATCATGACCGAGCGTTTCATCGCCGGAGGCATCGCTACTCCCGAGAGCCGCATCATCGGCAGAAACGGAGAGATGGTGAAGGATATCCACTATCCTTGCTGGCTGAAGCGTGGCGACGGCTGTGCGCAGCAGAAGGAGGATACCTGTTATGTGCAGAACGAGCAGGAGGCTGAGGCGCTGCTGAAGGAATTCTGGCTGCGTGGCATCACATCGGTGGTGGTGAATGAGCATCTGAAGGGCGACCTCATCAAGTTCTACGGCGTATCGGGTACCGATTTCTTCTATTGGTTCTATCCATCGAAATGCGGCCATCGTTCCAAGTTCGGACTGGAGGTGATCAATGGCGAGGCTCGGGGCATCGCCTTCGATGCCGAGGCGCTGAAGGCTGAGGCTGACAAGGCTGCCGACATGCTGAATGTGCCGGTATATGGCGGCGACTGTGTGGTCAGCGAGGATGGCAGCATCCGCATTATCGATTTCAACGACTGGCCTAGCTTTGCGCCATGCCGTGATGAGGCTGCGTTCTATATAGCAACAAAAATGGTTTGCACGCCCTGAAAGGGCAGAAGCTCCTAGCCCAGGGTAACACCCATACGCCCTGAAAGGGCAGAAGCTCCTAGCCCAGGGTAACACCCTGGGTTTATAAATAGATAATAGTCTGGCGCCCTGAAAGGGCAAAAGCTTTAAAATAAACAATAATTTTTAAAAAGATGAATCAGGAATTTAAGGCTTCTCTGAAATCAGCGGATACCGAGGAGCACATTGATATTTACTTCTATCGCCCCATTGGTTACCAGTGGGCGCGATTCTTCCGCATGCTTCACGTCACCCCAAACGTGGTGACCATTCTTTCCATCTTCCTCGGCGTAGGAGCGGGCATCTGCTTCTATTTCGACGATTTGGCAATCAACATCTTGGGCATCTTCTTGCTCATCTGGGCAAACGTATATGATAGCTGCGACGGTCAGTTGGCGCGACTCACCAACCAGAAGAGTGCCCTGGGCAGAATCCTCGATGGTGCTGCTGGCGACTTCTGGTTTGTCAGCATCTACTTCGCCATCTCCTTCCGTCTGATGCCGGAGTGGGGCTGGAAAATCTGGGCACTCTGCATCGTTGCCGGTTTCGGCTGCCATGCCATTCAGAGCCGTCTTGCCGACTACTACCGTCAGATTCACCTCTTCTTCCTGAAAGGCAAGGAGGGTAGCGAACTGGACGATGCCAGCAAGCAGGTAGAGCTGTGGAAGCAGATGAAGTGGAAGAAGGAGCCTGTGCAGAAGCTCTTCCAGTTCTTCTACAAGAACTATACCTTGGGACAGGAGCGGGATACTCCTATCTTCCAGATATTCAAGAGAAATCTGCGCGAAAGATATCCGCAGCAGTTGCCTGAGCAGTTGCGTGCCGACTTCCGTGTGGGTAGTCTTCCACTGATGAAATATGCCAATATCCTTACCTTCAACTGGCGCAGCATCACGCTGTTCATCTCTATCCTGATAGGTCTTCCATGGCTTTATCCGGCTATCGAGATTACCGTGTTCAGCCTGATTTTCTTCTATATGAGAGGAACCCACGAGCGTCTTTGTCTGAAGCTCAACCAGAAGGTCCTGAAGGGAGAGTACGGGGCATAAACGTCTTATTTTGTGAATTACAAATACTTTTGTGAATAACAAGTTCATTTATGAATAACAAGTTCAGAAATATATTCATGGCGTTCGGTATCATCGCCATCATCATCATGCTCTGCACGATGGATATGGACTATACCGATATCTGGCGCTATCTGAAGCAGGCGGGCATCTATTTCCCGCTGATTCTCGGTCTGTGGCTCGTGGTTTATTGGGTGAACACCATTTCCTGGTGGCTCATCATCAACGACGAGGGTAGGGTGAAGGGACTTTCGTTCTGGCGAGTATATAAGCTCACCGTGAGCGGATTTGCCCTGAACTACACTACTCCCTGCGGATTGATGGGCGGCGAACCTTACCGCATTATGGAGCTGAAGCCTTTTACGGGTGTGAGCAAGGCTACATCATCGGTCATTCTCTATGTGATGATGCACATCTTCTCCCATTTCTGGTTCTGGTTCCTTTCGGTATTCCTCTATATTACCCTGTATCCGATAGGTGTCCCTATGGGCATCATGCTGGGCTTCATCGCAGCCTTCTGCCTGCTCGGCATCTACTTCTTCGCCCGCGGCTACAAGACGGGAATGGCGCAGAAGGGCATCCGTCTGCTCACCCATATTCCTTTCGTGAAGAACTGGGCTAAGCGGTTTGAGCAGGAGAAGCAGGAGACCCTGGAGCAGATAGATTCGCAGATAGCCCTGCTGCATGGTCAGCACAAGAGCACCTTCTATAGTTCCCTCTTCTTCGAGGTGATGGCGAGAGTGCTCCAGAGCCTGGAGATTTATCTTATCCTGAAGGCTTTTGCGGCGGATATCAGCATCGCCGACAGCATTCTGATTCTTGCCTTCTCATCGCTTTTCAGCAACCTCATCTTCTTCTCTCCTATGCAGTTGGGAGCCCGTGAGGGTGGTCTTGCCTTGGCGGTGGATGGCCTGCATCTTACGGGTGCCCTGGGCGTATATACCGGTCTCATCACCCGAATCCGTGAGCTGGTATGGATAGCCATCGGCATTCTGCTCATCAAGGTGGGAAACAAGGATCTGAAGAAGATTCAGGAAGAATACGAGGCTGATCAGAAGAGCCAGCAGCAAACAATTAATAAAGGAAAATAATGAAAGTACTGGATATAAAAGGAATCATTTTTGATTATGGTGGCACGCTCGATACCAGGGGCGACCACTGGTCGGAAGTGCTGTGGCAGGGCTACGAGCACTTCGGCATCGGCGTGGCTGATGACGAGGAAGTAGAGCCAGGAATAAGTATCCACAAGCAGGCGTTTCGCGATGCCTACGTGTATGGTGAGCGAGCACTGGCTGTGAATCCCATCGTGACTCCTGATTTCCATTTCGAGGATATTCTCAGAGAAAAACTGATCCTGGAATTGAATTTCCTGGCAGGAAAGGAATTGCTGGAGACAGGAAAGGATGATTCTGAGAAACAGGCGAAGCTTGGGAATCCCGGAAAAGATTCTGATGCTTCATCAGAAAGCCTTTTCCTCTCCCTTTCTGATTCAGAAATCCAGCAGATAGCTGTGGATATGGCCCGTTATATCAATGCCAAGACCCTTGCTCTTCTGAATGAAAACAAGCAGGTGTTGGAGCATCTGAAGCAGAAGGGTTATCCGATGGTGCTGGTTTCCAATTTCTACGGCAACATCAATCAGGTATTGAAGGATGCAGGAATTGATGGCTATTTCGAGGACGTGATAGAATCGGCAGTAGTGGGTGTGCGCAAGCCGAACCCAGCCATCTTCGCCCTCGGAGTCTGCGCCCTCGATCTTCCAGCCTCTCAGGTGCTGGTAGTGGGCGATACCTATGGCAAGGATATCATCCCCGCCCACAAGCTGGGGTGCCACACCCTATGGATCAAGGGATTGCAGTGGGAAGAGAAGAAGGTGGATGAATCCATCCCCGATGGCATCATCAAGAAACTCTCTGAGATGGAGGAATTTCTGAAAATCTCATAAAAAACTGAAATATATAATAGGTTTTTGCAGCTATTTACGAATAATGTTATAACTTTGCAGCCTGAAAGTAGAGAATGATTAATAATGGGCGCAAGGCCCCTATATATAATAAGGTAATGAAAGGTATAAGAAAATTGTATTTGGTGCTCGTCATCCTGGTGGTTTCTACACTCCAGATGATGGCGCAGCAGAAGATAACAGGTCGTGTCATCGACGATGACGGCTTTGCCGTATCGTATGCAAGCGTGCAGTACAAGGGACACAAGATTGCCGTTTCCAGTGATGGAGAAGGTAAGTTTACCATCGAAAAGAAGCCGGGACTGATGCTTACCGTCAGCGCTCTGAGCTACAAGACCGCTACGGTGAAGGTAGATGAGAAAACCAGCTTCCTCGAAATCAAGCTCAAGGACGATTCCCACAAGCTGGGAGAAGTAGTGGTGAAATCGAAGAAGGGAAGATACAAGCGCAAGGATAACCCTGCCGTGGAACTCATGCGACGTGTCATCGCTGCCAAGAAGAAGAGCGACCTCAGCAACTATGATTATTATCAGTATGATAAATATCAGAAGATCACCCTCGCACTCAATGATATCACCAAGGAACAGATGGAGGGCAAGTTCTTCAGCAAGCGACAGTATCTCCTCGACCAGGTAGAGCTTTCGCCTTACAACGGCAAGCTCACCCTGCCGGTAAGTATCGATGAGACCGTTTCGCAGCACGTATATCGCAAGGACCCGAAGAGCGAAAAGGATATCATCAAGGGTCAGCAGAGCAATGGTATCGGACAGGTGATCCAGACCGGAGAAATCCTGAATACTGCCATCAAGGATGTCTTCACCGATGTGGATATCTACGATGACTACGTGCGACTGCTCCAGTATCCGTTCCCGTCTCCGCTGGGCAGAACAGCCATCAGCTTCTATCATTATTATATAGAAGATACGGTGTATGTGAACCGCGACCTCTGCTATCATCTGCAGTTTATCCCAGCCAACAGTCAGGACTTCGGATTCCGAGGCGAGCTCTATGTGCTTGCCGACAGTACCCTGCACGTCAAGAAATGTAATCTCTACATGCCTCACAATTCAGCCGTCAACTGGGTGAAGGACATGAAGATTGAGCAGGAATATACCAAGCTCGACAATGGCGAGTGGGTGCTCACCAAGGATGATATGATAGCAGAGATGCACATGAACAAGCTGCTGCAGGACCTGCTTGTGGTGCGAAACACCCGAATCACCGATTACGCCTTCGACCCTTTGCCGAAGATTCTCTTCAAGGGCAAGGCGAAGGTAAGGCATGATATGGATGCGATGAACCGTGATGAGGCTTACTGGAACAAGTACCGACAGGTGGATCTCACCAAGAGTGAGTCGTCGATGGACAGCTTCATCCACCGTATGGAGAATTCCAAGGGATTCAAGTACATCATCTTCGGCGTCAAGGCGCTCATGGAGAACTATGTAGAGATAGGAAGCGGAGGAAAGGATGGCAGAAAGAGCCTCTTCGACCTCGGACCTATCAACACCTTCCTCTCCAACAACTACGTGGATGGCGTGCGCCTGCGTTTGGCAGCCCGCACCATGGCGGCACTCAATCCTCACTTCTTCTGGGATGGATATGGTGCCTACGGTACGAAGAGCCACAACTGGTACTACGGTCATCTCTTCACCTATTCGCTCAACAAGAAAAAGAACAGTCCGTTCGAGTTCCCGATGCGCAAGTTCGTCTTCGAGATTGGTCACGATATCACCTCTCCATCCGATGACAACCTGCTGCACAACAAGGATAACTTCTTCATGACCATCCGCGCCGCTACGCAGGACCAGATGTATCTCTACCAGCGACAGAAGTTCAGCTTCGTCTATGAGACCGACTGGGGATTCCGCTTCGATGCGGGAATGAGATGGCAGAGCAACCGCACCGTGGGCAATCTGCATTATTTCAAGGTGAATACGGGCGAGGAAGTAAAGAAGATACGCACCACTGAGGCATCTGTGGGCATCGACTACAACCCGGGTGTTACCTATGTCAACACCAAGCAGCAGCGATTGCCTATCAATCTCGACAGTCCTGAGCTCACCCTCCGCCATTCCATGGGTCTGGACGGATTCATGGGCGGTCAGTATCAGAGCAACCTTACCACGCTGGGCATCTACAAGCGCCAGTGGCTGGGCAGTTTCGGATATGTGGACTTCAACATCGTGGGCAAGATGCAGTGGAACAAGGTTCCATTCACCATGCTCGTCCAGCCACCAGTCAACCTCTCCATCTTCGAGCAGGAGGCAACCATCAGTATGATGAAAGACTGGGAGTTCCTGAGCGACCGCCAGCTCTTCTGGTCGGTAGCCTGGGATATGAACGGCAAGCTTCTGAACCGCATTCCGCTCATCAAGAAGCTGAAGTGGCGCGAGTATGTAGCCGTGAAGGGAGTATGGGGACAGCTCACCGACAAGAACAATCCGGTGAAGAATACATCGGATGACGTGATCTTCAAGTTCCCTAACAACTCCTACACTTTTGGCAACACGCCATATTGGGAGGTGGTAGCCGGTGTGCACAACATCTTCAAGTTCTTCGGAATCGATTATGTGCGCCGTATCAACTACCTGAATCATGCCAATGTAGATAAGTGGGGCATCCGAATGGGATTCCTCATGTCATTCTAGGAAAGATAAAACAGGGAGAACATAGCAAAAGGCTATGTTCTCCCTTCATAAAAGTTTGGTCATAAAAGAGTATATAACAACATAAAAGAAGGAGATTTGCTTATGAAGATTCTATTGGCAGATAAGCAGGATATCACGCGTGCCGGACTGATATACGTGATAGAGAGAATGGAAGGATTGGAAACCAAGTATGTGGAAGACAAGACAGAGCTGATGCTTGCCTTGCGGGAAAACGAAGATACGGTGGTGATACTCGATTACACGCTTTTCGATATCAATGATTCCGCCGAACTGCTCATTCTCAACCAGCGCTTTCCCTATACCCGATGGCTGCTGTTCAGCGAAGACCTGAGTGCCGATTTCGTGCGGGTGCTCATCGCCAGCAGCAGTATGTTCAGCGTGCTCCTGAAGGAGAGTTCGCTGATGGAAATCAAGGAGGCGATACGCTTCTGTGTGGACAGCAAGCGTTTTGTCTGCCAGCGAATGATGGAGGTGCTCCTTACTCAGCCGCAGGAAGCAGAAGAAAAGGTGAATCTCACCAAGACCGAAACCGAGATTCTCAAGGATATCGCCCTGGGTATGACAACCAAGGAAATCGCCGAGAAGCGTTTCTCCAGTTTCCATACCGTGAATACCCACCGGAAGAATATCTTCAGAAAGCTCGGTGTGAACAACGTGCACGAAGCAACAAAGTATGCACTTCGCGCCGGACTGGTAGATTCTGCGGAATATTATATTTAAAAAAAATGCTTCAGATTGTCTCCCGACATTCTGAAGCTTTTTCATTTCTAACTAACTTATTATCAACTATTCATTACTTTTCGTGCTGCAAAATTACAAGTATTTTCAGAAATATGTGCTATATTTGCTAAAAAAACACACGTAAACGTTTGCAATTCGGAATAAAAATAGTATCTTTGCAGTAAATTTGATGCAAAGTCGCACCATACATAACTAACTTATTATACATGAAGCAGCGTAGAACGTCATTAAAGGACCTTGCAGATAAGCTTGGTGTCAGTATAGCTACCGTTTCCAGAGCATTGCGAAACAGCCATGAAGTAGGAGAGGAGATGACCCAGAAGGTAAAGAAACTCGCCAAGGAGCTGAACTATCGCCCGAATCCCTTTGCCCAGAGTCTCCGCAAGGAAGCTCCGAGGGTGATTGGTGTCATCGTCCCAAATCTCGTGACTCATTATTATGCCGCTGTCCTCGATGGCATCGAAGACTATGCCTCTAAGTTGGGCTATTCCGTTATCAGTTCCAACAGTCATGAAGACCATGAGCGCGAGGCGCAGGCTCTCGATAACTTCCTCAATATGCATGTAGAGGGTATCATCGCCTGTCTGGCGCAGGACACCACCGACTATTCTCACTTCGAGCAGCTCCACAAGATGGGGGTGCCCCTGGTATTCTTTGCCCGCTGCTGTCTGGAGGATAAGTTCTCCCAGGTGGTGGGAAATGGTGATGTGGCGGCTCAGGAGGCTACCCAGCACATGATAGAAACCGGTTCGCGCCGTGTGGCTTTCATCGGTGGTCCTAACCATCTCGACATGGTGCGCCGTCGCAAGCACGGTTATCTTGAGGCGCTCCGTGAGAACCGCATCCCTATCGACCGCAACCTGGTGGTATGCGACAAGATAGACTTCGATGTGGCACGCAATGCCACGCTTCGGCTCCTGGAAGGTGAGAATCCGCCTGATGCCATCCTCGCCTTCAATGATATCATCACCTATGCAGCCTTCGATGCCATCAAGTCGAAAGGTCTGCGCATTCCGGAAGATGTGGCTATCATCGGATTCACCGATGGAGATACAGCCGCCTTCGTAACCCCTCGCCTCACCGCCATTATGGACCAGGCACACGTGCAGGGCACCAAGGCATGCCAGCTCCTGATGAAGAGCATCAATGGCGATGAGAAAATCTACAAGGAGGTGGTGCCGATGATTCTCAAGATACGTGAAAGTTCGGAAAAGAATCTCGTGAAGAAATAGACTAGTATAACAATTTTATAAACTCTAAAAAAACAAACTAAATGAAACCAACCAAGACATTATTAGTTTCGGCTGCATTGATTCTGGGCGCTATGGGTGCCCAGGCAGCTGATTTTGTCCAGAATGGTAATTATCTTACCGTACAGTTGAAACAGCATCAGAACTATGGTCCGTCGCAAATCCGCCTCCAGGTGGTCAACGACCGCATCATCCGTGTGCAGGCTACTGCCGAGCAGAGCTTCCGCAGCAAGCAGAGTCTCATCATCGTGCCTCAGAAGGGCAAGGCAAATTACAAGGTGGAGGAGCAGGGCGATGACCTCATCATCACCACCGCTGCCATGCGTGCCGTGCTGAACGAGGCTACCGGACAGATTACCTTCTACGATCTCAAGGATCAGGTACTGTTGAAAGAGGTGGCACAGGGAGGAAAGACCTTCAAGCCTTTTACCGTGCCCGACCGTGAAATCGGTGTGGATATTGCCAAGGTACCCGATGCTCAGAAGCACGGATGGTCATGGCGTGCCCTTTTTGATTCGCCAGACAATGAAGCCTTCTATGGACTCGGTCAGCACCAGAGCGAAGAGCTCAACATGAAGGGCAAGAACGAAGACCTCTTCCAGTATAACACCAAGGTGAGCGTGCCTTTCGTCATCTCCAACAAGAACTATGGTATCCTCTGGGATTCCTATTCCTACAGCCGATGGGGTAATCCGGAAGATTATCTCCAGCTGAACCGTGCCTTCAAGCTCTATGATAAGGACGGAAAGGAAGGTCAGCTCACCGGTACCTACGTGGCGAAGGACGGTAAGAAAATCGTTCGTGGCGAGGACAGCATCTACTTCGAATATGCCATGCCTGAGACTTCTGAAATCTGCAACAAGACAGATAAGGGCGGTATCCAGAACCTGCCTAAGGGCTTTGCGCTGAATGGCTCCAAGGTGGTTTACGAGGGATATGTGGAGGCGCCAACCAGCAGCTTCTATCAGTTTATCCTCTACTATGCCGGCTATACGAAGATCTATATCGATGGCAAGCTGGTGGTGCCTGAGCGCTGGCGTACCGCCTGGAATCCGAATTCCTATAAGTTTGAGACAGCCATTCAGAAGGGCAAGAAGACCCCAATCCGTATCGAATGGCAGCCGGATGGCGATGTTTCCTACTGCGGTCTCCGTGTGGCAGCCCCACGTTCTGAGGCTGAGAAGAACCAGCTGAGCATCTGGAGCGAGATGTCGCCGGATATGGATTACTACTTCATCGCCGGAAAGAATATGGACGAGGTGATCTCGGGCTACCGCACCCTTACCGGCAAGGCTCCGGTATATCCTAAGTGGGTGCTCGGTTTCTGGCAGAGCCGTGAGCGCTATCAGAGCAGCAAAGATATCGAGGAGAATATGAAGAAGTTCCGCGACCTGAAGATTCCGGTGGATAACATCGTACAGGACTGGAACTACTGGAAGCTGGATTCATGGGGAAGCCACGAGTTTGAGGCGGCTCGCTATCCGAACCCTCAGGCGATGCTCGACAGCGTACACGCCCTGCATGGAAGATTCATGATTTCGGTTTGGCCGAAGTTCTATGATACCGTAAAGAATTACAAGGAACTGGATGCCAAGGGCTGGATGTATCATCAGGCTATCAAGGATGATATCCACGACTGGCTCGGTTTCCGTGGCTCCTTCTATGATGCCTACGATGCCGGAGCCAGAAAGATGTTCTGGCGACAGATGGATGAGAATCTCTATACCAAGTATAAGTTCGGTATCGATGCCTGGTGGATGGATGCATCTGAGCCAAACGTTCGCGACTGCACCCCGATGTGGTATCGCAAGGCACTTTCGGGTCCTACAGCCCTGGGTACATCTACCGAGTATTTCAATGCCTACAGCATCGTGAATGCCGATGCCATCTACAATGGTCAGCGCAGCGTGAACCCTAACCAGCGCGTCTTCCTCTTGACCCGTTCCGGTTTTGCAGGCGAGCAGCGCTACAGCACCGCCACCTGGTCGGGCGACATCGCTACCCGCTGGGAGGATATGCGTGCGCAGATGACTGCCGGACTGAACTATTCCATGGCTGGTCTTCCTTTCTGGGGAATGGACCAGGGTGGTTTCTGCGTGGAGAATCGCTATGTGGCTGCCCAGCAGGAGTTCGACAAGAATGGTACCGAGAATGCCGATCTCAAGGAATGGAGAGAGTTGCAGGCTCGCTGGAACCAGTTCGGCTGTTTCGTTCCGCTCTATCGTGCCCACGGTCAGTGGCCGTTGCGTGAGGTGTGGAACATCGCTCCAGCCGATCATCCTGCCTACAAGACCATCGTTGCCTACGACAAGCTCCGCTATCGCCTGATGCCTTACCTCTACAGCATGGCGGGTATGGTGCATCTCAAGGATTACACGATGATGCGCGGACTGGTGATGGATTTCAATGGCGATGAGAAGGTGTTGGATATCAAGGACCAGTGGATGTTCGGTTCTGCCCTGATGGCTTGTCCGGTAGGCGAGTATCAGAAGTATTCACGCGAAGTCTATCTGCCTAAGCAGAAGGGCTGGTATGATTTCTATACCGGAGCATATCATGCGGGCGGTCAGACCATCGTGGCTGATGCGCCATTCGATAAGATTCCAGTCTTCATTCCAGAGGGCGCCATCCTTCCGATAGGTCCTGAGATGCAGTGGAGTGATGAGAAGAAACCGGAGCTGATCGACCTCTATGTCTATGCCGGCAAGGATGGCTCTTATACCTTGTACGAGGATGAGGGTACGAACTATAACTACGAGAAGGGCAAGTATGCTGTGATAGACTTCAAGTATGATGATGCCCGGAAGCAGGTTACCATCGGTGCCCGCAAGGGTAGTTTCGACGGTATGCTCCAGAAGCGCCGCTTCAACATCATCCTGGTAGATCAGAAGAAGCAGCAGGGCGTGAATCTCGCCAAGTCGCCTAAGGGCAAGGTGGTGAAGTATGCAGGTCAGGCAATGACTGTAAAATTGAAATGATATGAAGAAGATATTTGCTTTAGCAATTCTACTATTGGGCGCTCAGTCTTTGAGCGCCCGCGATCGCCAGTCTTTTGATAAAGACTGGCTTTTCGTTTTGGCTGATAGTGCCGGTATGCAGAATTCGGAGTATTCCGACGGGCATTGGCGCCGCCTGAATCTCCCTCACGACTGGGCGATAGAGGGCGATTTCTCTCCATCGAATCCTTCGGGAGCCAGCGGTGGAGCTCTTCCGGGCGGCATCGGATGGTATCGCAAGCACTTCTCCCTTTCGCCAGACGAGAAGTACGACCGCTTCACCATCACCTTCGATGGCGTGTATATGAACTCCACCGTCTATATCAACGGTCACAAGCTCGGCACCCGTCCCTACGGCTACAGCACCTTCGAGTACGATCTTACACCTTATATATATAAGAAGGGTGATAACGTCATTGCCGTGAAGGTGGATAACAGCGACCAGCCCAACAGCCGCTGGTATTCGGGCTGCGGCATCTACCGCCACGTCTGGCTTACCAAGACTCTGAAGAAGGCATACATCCCGCAGTGGGGTCAGTATGTGGCTACCACGCCGAAGGGAGATGTCAAGGTGAAGGTGGATTTCCATGCCGAAGGCAGCAGGATGAAACTATCCATCCGCAATACCATCTACGATGCGGCTGGCAAGGTGGTGGCAAGGAGCCAGGGCACCCAGAGTCAGCAGCTCAAGGTAAGGAAACCTCATCTCTGGTCTATCGGCAAGGGTTATCTCTATACCGTGAAGAGCGAACTGGTGGTGAATGGCAAGGTGGTGGATACCGCCACTACGCAGACCGCCTTCCGTGATGTGAGGTTTGATGCCCGGAAGGGTTTCTTTCTCAATGGCGAGAATATGAAGATCAATGGCGTGTGCGAGCATCACGATTTCGGATGTCTCGGTGCCGCCCTCAACGAGGATGCGCTTCATCGCAAGCTCACCATCCTCAGGGATATGGGTGTGAATGCCATCCGGAGCAGTCATAATCCTCCGGCTCCCGAACTCCTGAATATGTGTGATTCCATGGGAATCATGGTGATGGATGAGAGCTTTGACATGTGGCGCCGCAAGAAGTCGAATGGCGATTATGCCCGTTTCTTCGATGAATGGCACCAGCGTGATCTCTCTGATCTGGTGAAGCGCGACAGGAATCATCCTTGCATCATCATGTGGAGCATCGGTAACGAGGTGCTCGAACAGTGGTCGGATGCCGCTGCCGATACCTTGAGTCTGGAGCAGGCGAATCTCATCCTGAATGCGGGGCATGATGCCTCTACCCTGGCACATAGCGATGAGCTGAGCGTGAACTCTCTTCTCACCCGTCATCTGGCAGATATCGTGAAGAAGTATGATCCGTGGGGCGCCCGTCCTGTAACTGCCGGATGCAACGAGCCTGATCCTAAGAATCATCTCTTCAAGAGCGGTGCCATCGATGTCATCGGATTCAATTATCATCATCAGTGGGCGAAGGATGTTCCTAGAAACTTCCCAGGCAAGCCGTTCATTTTCTCCGAGAGTGTTTCGGCTCTCCAGACGCGTGGTTATTACCGGATGCCGAGCGACAGCATCTATACGGCTCCGGTGGAGTGGTGGCTGCCATATACCGATCCATCCTTCAAGTGTTCGGCGTATGACAATATGCATGCCTCCTGGAGCAGTACGCACGAGGAGACCTGGGATGTGGTGAAGCACAATGATTTCGTGGGCGGACAGTTTATCTGGACTGGTTTCGACTATATCGGCGAACCGACTCCGTATGCCTATCCGGCACGCAGCAGTTATTTTGGCATCATCGACCTGGCTGGTCTTCCTAAGGACAGCTATTATATGTATCAGAGTGAGTGGACGAAGAAGCCTGTTCTCCATCTCTTTCCTCACTGGAACTGGCTTCCGGGTCAGCAGATAGATATGTGGTGCTATTACAACCAGGCTGATGAGGTAGAGCTGTTCATCAATGGCAAGAGCCAGGGCATCCGGAAGAAGAAGGTGCATGGAGAGGGAAATGAAGGCGCTGCCCATGCTGTTTCAGCAAAAGCCGGCGCCCATGCTGATGCCGCCAATGCTGGCGCCTTTGATTGCAGTACCGAGTACCACGTGATGTGGCGAGTAACTTTCGAGCCGGGTGAAGTAAAGGTTGTAGCGAGAAAGCAGGGCAGGGAGATTTCATCCCAGACCATCAAGACAGCCGGTCCTCCTCATCATCTCGTCTTGAAGAAGACCTATCAGAACACCCTTGCGTCCGCTGTCCAAACCCCGTCAGGCGTTCCTGCGGATTTGCAATCGTGTACTCCAACCCCGTCAGGCGTTCCTACGGATTTGCAATCCGCAGTCAAAAAAGGTTCGGCCTCTCTCCCTGGGGATTTGCAATCCCCATCCTCCCCTACGACCTTCGTAGAAGTAAATGTAGTAGATAAGGATGGCAATCTCTGTCCGAATGCCGAGAACGAGATTTATTTCTCTTCCACCGCCGAAATCCTGGGCACGGATAACGGCAATCAAACCTCCCTGGAGCGTTTCACCGATCCAAAGAGGAAGGCATTCTTCGGCAAGTGCATCATCGTCTTGCGAGGTCACGGCACGCTCCGTGCCGAATCCATAGACTTGCAACAAGCTATTATCAAATTATAAAAACAAAAAAAGCATGCCAAAGTCATTTCGACTTTGGCATGCTCATTTAAGTTACATACAGCTCGTCACGCCCAAAGAGGCGGCAATAGCAGTCAAGATAGATAGTACTATCTGAAATACAGTTTTCCAGGTTTCTTTCTTCATACGCAGTTTTTTTAGTGATTAATGATTGATTCCGTTAGGCGTTTCGGCGGATTTGCAATCCGCCGTTAAAAACGTCCTAACCTATTTGTGCTCTGCGGATTTGCAATCCGCATCAAGCAAGATTTAAAAATTTACGTTATCGCCGCCGCTGTCGGTTCCGTCTCCGCCCTGGCTGGTACCACCACCGCCCTGGCTGGTTCCGCCGTTATCCTTGTTAGTCTCCCCGCCAGCACCCTGACTGGTACCACCACCGCCCGGTGTATTCTCCGTTCCGCCGCCGTCATCAGCTCCGGTGGTATAATCATCGTAAGCCACGATTTTGGTGAGCTTCTTCAGCTCGGCGTTGCTCCAAGATTTTGTATTTCTCACAATCAGATGCACGCCCTGCACGCTAGCCGCCGTCACCTTCTCCTTGCTCACCTCGCCACGCGAAGTCATGCCGATGGAGAACAATCCGAGGTCGGAGAAACGCACGCTCTTGCCATCCAGAATCAGATGCTTCAGGCAGTCGAGGGTATCCATCAGCACACCGTGGATGGTGCCTCGGCTGTATGGAGAATTGTGCTCAGAGATATGAGTCACGAAGTCCTCGAAACTCATCTCACGGTCGCTCACGGCAGTAGCATACCAGAGTTTCTTACCAGCGTTCTCACCCGTCTGAGGGGTACGCATAATCTTACGATACTTACTAGTTCCTTGTCCCATAGTCAATCAGTTTTTTAAAGGGTTAATAATTAATTTTTGATGATGCAAAGAAAGTGCAAACGAGCGCAGAGTCAAGCTTGCTTGAACTATGCCGAGTGCAGCCTTTCTTCTAACGATAGTGCAAAGGTACTGCAAATATCTGATACCGCCAAAAATCACCCCGCAGAGTTCTGTTAAACGCCGTTAACATTTGCGCCGTTTTCCGTTAATAAAAACAAGTCTATCAGTTAGGCATGAGAAAACTATGAGTAGCCGAGAGTTTCCCTATGTTTTTCGGTAGAAGCGGTTACGGTTACAGAAGTTACAGTTTTCCGAATCCCCTTTACCTTCTTCCGTCTTTAGAAAGAGATTATAAATATATATTAATTATATATTTATAATCTATATATATACTACTTACAATCCGTAAGTACCCCGAAAGCACTTTACCCCTCCAGGAAAACTGTAACTTCTGTAACCGTAACCACTGTAACCACCACTGTAATCCTCCTGATACTTTCCTGAGAAGAGTAGGGAATCATCACATTTTCTCAACTTTTATCAGAAAACTCTTGCAGGTATGAAAATAAAGTCGTAACTTTGCGGAAAAGTTGATTTAAAGACAGATTAGGAATTATGGTAGAGACAAACGATAGAAGATTACCAGTAGGCATCCAGTCTTTTGAGGAAATCAGAGAGCAAGGATATTTGTATGTTGACAAGACAGATATCATCTGGCAACTTGCCAACAGGGGGAAAAAGTATAATTACCTGAGCCGCCCACGCCGCTTCGGTAAATCCGTCCTTGTCGATACGCTCGAAGCTTACTTCATGGGTAAGAAGGAACTCTTCGAGGGCTTGAAGATCATGCAGATGGAGACGGAATGGGTGAAGCGCCCTGTCATCAGACTGGATATGAGCCGTGCCGGCGCAGAGCCGGACACACTGCGCTCTTATCTCGACATAACTTTCGACAGATTAGAGGAGGAATATGGTATTACTCCTAAGCCAACTGCCCGTCTTGCCGACCGCTTCAATGCAATAATCGTGGGGGCGTATGAGCAAACCGGACAGCAGGTAGCCATTCTCATCGACGAATACGACTCTCCATTGCAGCATTCCTGGAAGACTCCTCAGCACGAAGCATGTACCGCTATCTATCGAGAGGTTTTTGCCATTCTCAAGGCAGATGACAAATACGAGAAGTTTGTCTTCATCACCGGCATCACCAAGTTCACGCAAATCTCGCTTTTCTCTGTGCTCAATAATCTGAGCAACATCAGCTTTGAGCCGGAATATGCAGCCATCTGTGGTATTACGAAGGAAGAGGTGGTACGTGATTTCAAGCCGGAAATCAACAAATTGGCAGAATGCGAAGACTGGACTTTCGATGAAGCAGTAGCACAACTGACTGCATATTACGACGGCTATCATTTCAGCCGCCGCAATATGGTGGATGTATTCAATCCGTTCAGTCTCATCAATGCCTTGGCAGATTCTGATCTGAAGAACTACTGGGCTTCATCGGGTGCAACCTCTCTGTTGCCTAAGTTTGTGGATGACATGGAACTCAAATTGGGTAATTTTGATCCGTGCACCATTCTTCGCCAAACCATAGAGACATCGGATGTGACAGGCGGAGGAGCAGAACTGTTCCTCTATCAGTCTGGTTATCTTACCATTAAGGATTACCAGATGGGAGTTTATATTTTAGGATTTCCTAATTCAGAGGTAAGGCAAGCACTTTATGAAACGGTGTTGCCGGCACTTACCTTGCGAAGTAATGGTGATATACAATCTACCCAATCTGGTCTGTTTCTTGCCCTTCAGCTTGGCAATCTTCCCGAAGCCATGAAATGCCTGAAGGCGCTCATTGCGGATGTGCCCTACAGCAACAAGAAGCTTGCCAGTATGGATATGGAGGAGCGCTACCGCCTGATTATGAGCACCATCTTCAATGCCATCGGTTGCCGTGTGGAAGTAGAGAAGATGATTGCTACGGGCAGAATTGATATGGTGGTAGAAACCACCAACTTCATCTATGTATTGGAGTTGAAGCTGAGCAACAACGGAGGCGTGGATGCTGCCGAAGAGCAGATGAAAGCCAAGCAGTATGCCGAGCCATTCAAGGCGGATAAGAGAAAAGTAATCGCCCTTGCCATAGAGCTGGATGATATGGGAAAGGGATTGGTTGATTGGAAGGAAGTATAATGTCACAAAAACAGAATTCCATTCACCATGCAGACACGAAAGAAGAGATTTGAATATTTTCTCAACTTTTATCTGAAAACTCTTGTATATATGAAAATAAAACCGTAACTTTGCGGTAGGGTTTTAAAAGACAGATGATTATGAAGCAGGTAGAAGAAAGATATATCAGTTTGTTGACCGATTTCGGTTTCAAGCGAATTTTCGGATCAGCTCCCAACAAGGATTTGCTGATCTGTTTCCTCAACAGCTTGTTCAATGGCAGACAGGTTGTTAAGGACGTGAAGTATCTGAATCCGGAGAACGTGGGTGATATCTACACCGACCGCAAGGCTATCTTCGACGTATATTGTGAAGGAGAAAACGGCGAGAAGTTTATCGTGGAAATGCAGAATGCATACCAGACCTACTTCAAGGACCGTGCCCTGTTCTATTCCACTTTCCCTATCCGTGAGCAGGCTCCTAAGGGTAGTGAATGGGATTTCAAGCTCAACCATGTTTACACAATTGCTCTGCTTAACTTCAACATGAACGAGGAAGCCTTCAATAAGGAGGAAATCCGCCATCATGTTCAGTTGTGCGATACTGCCACGCACAAGATTTTTTACGATAAGCTGGAGTTTATCTACGTGGAAATCGCCAAATTTAACAAGTCGCTTGACGAATTGGAAACGCTCTACGACAAGTGGCTCTATGCCCTAAAGAATCTCTACAAGCTTACCCAGCGCCCTAAAGCTTTATGCGACAAGGTCTTCGACCGCCTCTTCGAAGAAGCCGAGATTGCAAGATTCACTCCGCAGGAACAGCGGGAGTATGAAGCCAGCAAGATGGCATATCGTGATATCAAGAATTCGATTGATACCGCCAAGAGAGAAGGTAAAGAAGAAGGACTTGCTGAAGGCATGGAAAAGGGCTTGGCTGAAGGCATGGAGAAGGGCTTGGCTGAAGGCATGGAAAAAGGCTTGGCTGAAGGAATGGAGAAGGGCATGAACAAGCGAAGCCTTGAGATTGCCAGAAAGATGCTGGCAAATGGTATGGATGCTGCGACGGTGATGGAAATAACGGGATTGTCGGAGATTCAGTTACAGCAACTGAAAGGATAAGGGCATATCTAAGACGAATTTTATCTGATACTTTACCACCGATAAAGGTGGTAACATACCACCTGCTTAGTATAAGTAGGATACACTCTCCTGCATTGATTTCAATTCTGTATCAGTCATTTGTACATAGATGGAAACGCCATAGAGGGTTTCTCCATTGGATTTTACTCCCAATGGGTGAACCATGCAGAAAGAAGGTTGCTCACCCCTTGTCCAGCCAGTGATTTGAATGTATTTTTTATTGTCAAGCAATAGGACTGTGCGTGACGTTCCTTTGTATTTACGATTGAAAGTATATGCTACTTCACTCTTCTTTATAGCACTTCCAGCTATATTTGAATGATAGTAAATAGTTAATTTAGTGTTGCTATCAAAATAGTAATTATCTGGAGATACACCAATTATGTTGTGATAATATTCGAGAGGCAGTCTTTTGCCATTCTTGTCTATTTCCCATGTGCCGTAGTGCTTCCAGCCATGACCAACAAACACTTTGTCAAAGTTTTCTTTGCCGATCCCGCCACCATCACCAAAACATTTTCCATCGTCACTATAGTCGTAGTTGCAGTCATAATTATCCAATACCAAAGCCCATTGTTGCTCTAATGTTTCTTTGACATCATCATTGCAGGATACCACAAAGAAGGATGCAAACAGTACGAATGCTAATCCAACAAAAGATTTAATTGTCTTCATAATTATCACTATTTCCTTATTTCCGCAACACTATAATTAAATATTTTTTATAAGCACCTGAGCAACAATAAGTTGCTTAGGATTATGCCATGTCAGAAATTTCACTTATCTTAGTGTTGCATAAAAAAACAAATAAAACTCTGAATGACATGGCAAAAATACAAATAAAATCTGAGAAACTCACTCCTTTTGGAGGAATTTTTTCTATTATGTAGCAATTTGATGCTCTTTTAGCTCAAACCATAGATTCCACCTTGGGATTGAGATGCACATTGTTTGGTTATCGAGAGAGAAAGTGAGCTGCTAAGATACTCATTTTCTCTTTCTTTTTGCAAACAAAAGTAAAAAAAGAATAATTTTCGAGATTTTATTAGGAACTTAGTACTCCTAGTAGGCTTGCTTAATTCAAATTTTTGGATTACCTTAGCAAAGTTTTTAATAGGAGACTAATGGTTAAAAAGAAAAATTTCATATGTTCACCTGCGAATAAGCGTATGGAAGAAGAAATGAGCAAAGAACTTGCTCCTCTTCTTGGCTTGATGCTTGCGAGGAAAATTACGACTCGTACGCTCATCAAGCGTGAATTTGGAATTGATTACAAAACCATAGCCAAACTGGTAGATGCTGGACAAACAGTAACTACTGTTACTATTCTTAAACTAGGCTATGTAATAGCTCATTATTTACATTTAGAAAAGTTGAAATTGGAAAAGTTGGATTCTTTGGCTTCAGAAGTTAAAAAAAGAATGGATATTTTCTGTGACTTAGATAGTAAGTACAGAGCTTTATATGGTTTCACTGCTACCTTTGTTCTCCAACAAATAAAAAACAATGAAGACTTAAGAAAAATGGTTAACCCGGAATAATGAGCCAGCATTGCTAAATGCTGGCTGGATAAATAAACAACAATATTAATCAATCAAAACAATTAAAAACCCCAAAAGAAATGAAAGAAATTACATGAACCACTAGGGTTTTGCTGGTCATAAGTCAACAACGCCTTGATAGCTGCCTCACCTCGTGAAAATCACTAGGGCTGCCCTCTCTAACTAGTAAATGGTAGTTTTTAGTCAATCCTTCAAAAATTAAAGATTAAGAAAGGGATTATTATGGCTAAATTATTTTATAAGTCGCTGATTAAGCTCGCCCAGCTGAGATTAATCGTCGTAGTAGTTAACGTGAACTTGTACGACAAGAGCTTGTTCGTGCAGCTTCCAGGTGGCAAATCAGATAAATTCAAGAAAGGAGAAGAGCGTGGAAATAACCAATAACTTTAATTTCTATGATCAGTCCAGATTCGTGAAGATTGAGAATATGGACGTAGAGAATTTCTCCGAGTATCTGAACTCCTATCAACGCCATTCTTCTGTTTCGGATTCTGTAAATGAGGCAGATTTTGAACAGGAGGAGGTTGATGAAGCGGATGAAGCTCCTCCCGTGGTAGGATATGTTGGAGCTTCTCATGCTACAGAGCTGCCAGAAGAGCTGAAAAGCAAAAAGGCTAAGGCTATTCTTGATGGACTGGTAAGCATAAAGGTGTTGGATAAGAATTATCAGCCCAATAATCTTACGGGATACCAGAAGGGATATTTGGCACACCGTATAGCCGAAGAACTGAGAATTACCAATATGTGGGTACTATTTGGCAGATTCTGGAATGTAAAGCCAAAATTGCTGAGAAACAAGTATAATGATGCCTTGAACCAAAAAAAGACCTTATCTTTTGAGAAATTGATCCACAATTACATAAACAAACGTTAAAAAAGCGGGTACTACCGGGGACGACCGCCCCTGGTAGTACCCGTTTAATCTTAAAATATCGCCGTACATTTGCCCCAGATTTCAGAACGATACCGGTTCTGAGGTCTGGGGCTTTTGCGTTTTCTATCGCCAGGTTGCTGGCATAGGTTTCCTGCCATGTTGTAAGTGGCGCAGCGTATCAGCCCATCGGTCTTTGACAAGGTTGATACATTTATTATTGCAGAACTTTTTGTGAGGAAGTTAGAGGAGTTAACTTCTCAACTTAAAATATGTGCGGAAACTTTTAGCGTGTATTTTTTTACGGAGGTATCCGTCGGGTACCTTTTATATATTTACTTAATTTTTTTTGCTTATGATGAATTCAAAGATTCTGAAGGCGGAGGATGGCAAGAATGCCGGCTCTGCCAAGAAGAGTGTGCAGACTGATAAGAAGGTGGCTGACAAGAAGGAAGCCAACAAGAAGCAGGCTGCACAGGTGGCTGTTTTTGAGAATCCGGAGTTCGGAACGGTAAGAACCGCTACTGATGAGAAGGGCGAGCCTTGGTTCTGTGCAAAGGATTTGTGTGATGTGCTCGGGTATAAGAATTCGTCTTGCGCTGTGAACCAGCATGTTAGGTCTAGCGATGTAGCAAAACGCTATGTTGCTAGACTTGCTAAAAACCGCTTTGGTGTTTGCGAAGGTAAGATGCAGGTTGTTCAGATGATCTTCGTTAACGAGAGCGGTTTTTATGCCCTGGTACTCGGTTCGAAACTGCCTTCGGCGGTGAAGTTCAAGGATTGGGTTACCTCGGTGGTGCTGCCGCAGATTCGCAAGACGGGCGGTTATATCCCGGTGCATGAGGGGGAGAGCGAGGAGGAGACGATTCGCAATGCCGAGGAGATTCTCCGGACTACCCTGAAGAAGAAGGAGGAACTGCTGGAGCAGCAGAAGAAACTGATCGAGGAGCAGAAGGCCCGATTAGATGGGCAGAAGGCTTGGATAGCAGACCAGGATGCTCGGTTGATTCAGCAGAAGGCTTTGCTGCATCAGCAGGAGGTGCAGATGGGACTTGACAAGAAGCTCATCGGTGAGCAGGAAGTGGAAATCCGAAGACTGAATGGCGTGGTGGATGAGCAGGTGGTGAATATCGCCCGAAAGGGTGAGAACATCATTCATCTGGAGCACCAGGTGGATGGGCTTCTGCCGAAAGCGATCTACTCGGATAATGTCTTGGATTCTGTTTCCTGCTTCACTACTACTCAGGTGGCGAAGGAGCTGGGAGTTACGGCGCAGGAGCTGAACCGCTCGCTGTGCGCCCTGCATGTCCAGTATTACCAGAGCGGGCAGTATATGCTCTATGCGGAGTATGCGCACATGGGACTGGCTAAGAGCCGCACCCGATACAATGCCTTCCTTGATACGAAATGCGATGGCAGAAAGGAGAAAATGGGCAAGGCGGTTACGCATACCTATCTCGTATGGACCGAGAAGGGCAGGAAGTTTATCCATGATCTGGCCCACAGATTCTGGGAGCTTGCTGAACTGTATGAGGTGAAGAATTTGGGATAATCATTAAAAATGGAAATATGGCGATAAAGCAACAGGTAATGGCTTTAAATCCGGCACGCAAGGGCAATATGGGAAGATTGAATTCTTCCCAGCCCCTGTATGTCTATGACACCCTGATAGCACAGCCGTGGCTGAAGGGTGTGATTGCGCAGATACGTGGGGAGAAGGCGATTCCCGGCGTAGATGCTGGTGATGAAAAGGCGGTGAAGAAGGCGAAGGAGGGGCTGAAAAGACAGCTGCCTATCCGTGCCATTCATTATTCTAAGTTCAGGAATAATCACCGCTCCAGTGAAGATGCGGTGCCTGAAAGTTTCCTCTTCCAGACTACCATCGATGTGGATGATGTGGATTATGTGGATGCTGCCCTGGAGAAGGCTCGTGAGCTGAACTGCAGCAACACGATATGGAAGGGGAAGCTGCTGCATCTGGAGTATTCGGCTAGAAAGAAGCTGCATATTGATATCCGTTTGCCGATGGGTATGACGATTGAGGAGACGCAGAAGGCGTATTGTGAGGCGGCTGGGATTCCCTACGATAAGAGCTGCATCACGCCGGAGAGAATCATCTTTATCACGGATAAGGACTCCGAGATTTATCGCTCGAAGGAGTGGTATAGGGTGCTGCCGGATGAGGAGATCCAAGCTCGCAGAGAGGCTTTTCTCAAGCGTGGCTTAACGATTGATGGTAAGGGGACGGCTCGCTATAGCTTGCTTGCCGGGGATTGCAAATCCCCGGGACGCCTGGCGGGGGACTTTCTTTCTGGACAATATGGTTATAGCTTGCTTGCCGGGGATTGCAAATCCCCGGGACGCCTAGCGGGGGACTTTCTTTCTGGACAAAATGGTTATAGCTCGCTTGCCGGGGATTGCAAATCCCCGGGACGCCTGGCGGGGGCAAATCTCAATGTTCAAAGTAACGCCTGTGTTCAAAGTTCCGAAGATGAGGATTATCCTGCTCCGCCTCCGATGCCCAAGAAGCTGCCGAAGCTGGTGGAGCTGCTGATATCCAAGACTCCGGAAATCTATCAGCCGGCTGTGGCTTGCGCCATTTTCCCTCCGCTGGCTACCCATCTCTGGAGAACGAAATTCAGATATATCGACAACGTGGAGCACGAAGCTACCCTGATGACCTGTCTGCTTGCCGGCACCGGTGCTGGTAAAAGTTGTGTGCAGAAACCTATCGATTTCATCATGGAGGATATCCGTAAAAGAGATGCCGAAAACCTGAAGCGTGAGAAGGAATGGAAAGAGGAGATGATGCGCAAGGGTGCCAACAAGGATAAGCGCAAACGTCCTGAGAATCTGATTATCCAGGAGATTGATGCTGATATGACCAATCCTGCCTTCGTGATGCGTACCGCTGAAGCCAAGGAACATTTCCTTTATACTTCGCTGAACGAAATCGACCAGTTTGATGCGCTGAGAGGTATCGGCAATCAGCAGTTCCGTATCATGTGCCTCGCCTTTGATCCTAGTAACAAATTCGGACAGTCTCGTGTAGGAATCCAGAGCGTTACCGAGCGTGTCTGCGTCCGGTTCAACTGGAATGCATCTACTACCATCGACAAGGGACAGCGGTATTTCGCAAAGGTGCTGACCGATGGTCCGCTGAGCCGTATCAACTTCTGTACCATCCCGGAACGGGAGATTGGCGAGGATATTCCCATCTATGGCACATACGATGATGAATTCAGAAAATCTCTGAAACCCTACATCGAAAATCTCTGTATGGCGTCGGGATTGGTGGAATGCCAGGAGGCGTATGATCTTGCCGTGGTATTGAAGAATGAGAATGCCGAGTTTGCACGTACTTCGCAGAACCGCATCTTCGAGAATTTCTCGTTCCGTGCCAATGTCATCGCCTACCTCAAGGCGTGCGTGCTCTATGTTGCCAACGGCTACAGATGGGAGCCGGAGATGGATGATTTCATCCGCTGGAGCGAGCGTTATGACCTCTACTGCAAGATGCGTTTCTTCGGCGATATGATAGCCCGGGAGAACAGTGCCGGCGAGAAGAGTTCGAAGCGTGGACCGGAGAATCTGCTGCAGCTGTTGCCCGATATCTTTACCATGCCGCAGTTGGATGCCATCCGTATGGAGCATGGATTGAATGCGAAGGGTACCCGGAATGTGATCAAGCAGTGGATTTACCGTGGGTATATCGAGCGGATCTCTCCGTCCGGCGAGGACGGGAAAAGTGGTTACGGTTACAGTAGTTACAGTTTCAAGAAGCTGAAGTACCGCCACGACGGGCTGGTGCTTGAAGCTTGATTTTTAAATTAATTGAATATTTATGGAAATAGTATTGAAGCGTATAGCCAAGAAGAACAGCTATACCATTGGTCGCCTCTATATCCTGAAGGATGAGGAGGTAGAGAGAGTGGTTCACTCTTCATGGATGAACCCACAGTTGAAGCGTTGGTTCGAGCATAAGATAGATGCCGGCAAACTGACGCAGGAGTGTTATTTCTGCGATACCCTGGAGCCTACGTGGCGCAACCTGAAGGGCGTGGAACTCCAGCCCGAGGAGGTGAACGTGCGCCTGGGCAGGGTTTCGGGCAAGAAGGCGCAGAAGATGAAGGGCACTACGGCGATTCCCGAAGGCACCTATTCGTTGTTAGTCACCAAGTCGCCCCGTTTCAAGGAGTGGCTGCCGTATCTGCAGGGTGTTCCTGATTTCGAGGGCATCCGCATCCATGCCGGCAACTACCCCGACGATACCCAGGGCTGCATCCTGGTGGGCGAGAACAAGGTGAAGGGTATGGTGGTGAACTCCCGTATCTGGCTGCATCGCCTGATGAAATGCATCAGCGAAGCGAGAGAAAAGGATGAATCCGTCTGGATTACCATCATCTAAACACAAGATCATCTTCTAAATTCAATTATCATCCTCTAAACCAAGAAGTAGTGCATTGCAAAAGAGTACCTGAATAAAGGGAAAATTTTGCAGTGCACTGATGGGGCAGGGTGAAAAATATATAAAAATTCTTTTGTCTCGATAGTTTTTGCTATCTTTGCAAGCGGATTCTGACTTGAAGAGGGGAATCGGATGACTAATTAAATAATGTAATGATATAACTCTAAACAAAAATGAAGATAAAAATTGAACCGGCTACGCCTGACAGGGCGTCGCACATTGCATCGCTCATCATGGAGGCGATGAATCCAGGATGCTGCCAGAATCTGGCTGGTGCTCATCATACACTGGCGGAATTCCACCAGGTGATGGAAAGACTCGTAAGAATGGAGGATAGCCAGTACAGTTACCGCAATACGCTCCTGGCTACCAATAGCGAGGGCATTACTGCTGGTATCATCGTGTCTTACGACGGTGCACAGCTCAAGGCGCTGCGCAAGCGATTCATCGAGGAGGCTAAGGAAACCTTCGGCATCGACTATACAGGAATGGATCCGGAAACGCAGGAGGGCGAACTCTATATCGACAGCCTCGCCGTGCCTGCTGCCTTCCGTGGCAAGGGTATCGCCAAGATGCTGCTCAAGGCGGTGATAGAAAAGGCAAGGGAAATGGGCCTTCCTGCCGTGGGACTGCTCGTGGATAAGGGCAATCCGAAGGCAGAAAGACTCTATGCCAATATGGGATTCGAATACGTGAATGATGCCGTGTGGGGTGGCCACAGCATGAAGCATCTTCAGTATCCGCTGCGCTAGTTCGCTGATTTCGGTATCCGCTACTCCAGTTCCTCAATCTCATCTTCGTTCATCTCCCTGTCAAGCTGGCCGCGCCAGAGATACTTGCGGGTTTCGTGAACGATGATGCCGCTGAGGCAGAGCAGGGAGATGAGGTTTGGTATCGCCATCAGGGCATTCATGCAGTCGGCGATATTCCATACCAGTCCGAGGCTGATGACACTGCCCAGGAAGATACTCACAATATACAACATGCGATAGATGAGCATCCAGCGCTTTCCCTTGAGATACTCTACGCAGCGTTCGCCATAATAGCTCCATCCCAGGGTGGTGCTGAAGGCGAAGGTGGCGAGGCCGATGGTAAGCAATGGGGCTCCTATGTATGGTATCTTGCTGAAGGCTGCCTTGGTGAGCGCTGCGCCATCGTGGTAATCGATATCAGGATAGGCGATGATGCTGGAGGTGATGACCAAGCCCGTGAGGGCACAGATGATGACGGTATCCCAGAAGGTTCCGGTAGAGGATACCAGCGCCTGGCGTACCGGATTGCGGGTCTGGGCGGCGGCAGCTACGATAGGTGCCGAACCGAGTCCCGACTCGTTGGAGAAGAGTCCGCGGGCTATACCATAGCGGGCTGCTATCATGAGGGTGCTGCCTGCAAAACCGCCTCCGGCTGCACGGGTAGTGAAGGCGGATTCGAAGATAACCTTCAGGGCTGGCAGGAGATAGGCGTGATTGACGATCAGGATATAGATGCAGCCCACCACATAGAAAATCGCCATGAAAGGCACAAGCATTCCACATACTTTTGAGATGCTCTGCACACCACCGATGATGACTGCGGCACCGAGGAGGGTGACGATAGCGCCGGTGATGTATGGACTGATGCCATACTGGTTTTCTACCAGGGTGGAGATGGCATTCGCCTGTACGGTGCTGCCGATGCCGAAGGAGGTGAGGGTGGCAAAGAGGGCGAAGAGGATACCGAGCCACTTCCATCCCAATCCCTTTTCGAGGGCATACATCGGACCGCCAAGCATCTCTCCACGCTTGGTCTTGACGCGGTATTTCACGGCAAGAAGACCTTCGGCATACTTGGTGGAGATGCCGAAGACACCGGTGAGCCAGCACCAGAATACGGCGCCTGGTCCACCCAGGGCGATGGCTGTGGCCACACCTATGATATTACCGGTACCGATGGTAGCGGCAAGGGCTGTGGCGAGGGCTCCGAACTGGGAGACATCGCCAGTGGCATTCTTGTCCTTCTTGAAGGACAGCGATATCGCCTGGAAAATCTTACGCTGTGGAAAGCGAAGGCGAACCGTCAGGAAAATGTGGGTTCCCAGCAGCAGGATGATCATCGGCCATCCCCAAAGGAACGAACTGAAGGATGTGAAAAATTCGTTGATTGCTTCCATGTTAATCTCTCTTTAAATTACAATTATAAAATCTATATCTATTTTTCTTCAAACTCTACCCGGGCATTGGGGAATCCCATAGCCTTGAACATATCGCGGAACTGCTGCCTGGCATTGCGCTGGGCGATACGGATATTGGCTGGGGTGAGGCAGCGCTTCTTCATCTGGGCATAGGCACGGTCGTAGAGTGCCTGGCGGTCGGCTCCCGTCCACTTTCCTTCTTCGAAGAAGCTGCGGGTTCGGGCTTCGTCGATGAAGTTGTTGTCCAGCAGTCGGATAGGAGGGAGGGTGCAGACGATGGAATCCTTCTCGGCATTTGCCTGGATCCATCCTTCCTTTACATCTTTCATATTGATGCCCAGGCGCAGGGTGCCGTAATAGATGCGCACCAGCTGGTCGTCGCCGAAGAAGCCGCGACGAACGGTATCTACCAGTTCCTCATTGCTGATGGCGAGAAACTCCCATTCGCCTATCGCCTCGATGCTCTCTACCTGGGTAGGCGACAGGGTGGTCTGCTCTTCTGTGGTTACGCTCACCGTATTATCCTTGTTGAGCCAATAGAGCGTGCCCGCTAGTATGAGGGCAAGGATGGTGAGCAGGATGATGCCATATTTCTTCATATCTCATTCCTCCTTAGTTTGAGGGTTTATCTTTTTCTCACTAGTTTTTATCTTTCTTCTCACTAGTTTTTATCTTTCTTCTCCACTCCCGAGTTCTGCAGGAATCCCCTGATATCATCGAGGGTGAACTTCTTGCGGAAGCTGATCTGGATGTTCTCTTCCCGGAAACCCATCTGCTTGAGCATCGGGATGAGAGTGTTGGCTGCACTGACGCGAGCCTGCTCCATCAGGTCGAGATTGGGAATATCGCGGATGATGCTCTCTCTGCCCTGCTGTTCCAGTTGGGTGAGTTCGGCATCGGAGTAGTTGCTGCGGGTGAGGGAAACATACTGTTTCAGTTTCTTGTGGTCGATTCGGGTACTGGTGAGCACCATCTTCGGGTCGGGCAGGATGATTTCTATCTTATCGCCTTTACGGGATACATTCCTGTCTGAGAATCCCTGGAAATCTACATACGCCTTGATGGTAGCATCCATGGGGATGGCTACCTTTCGGTTGGAGCCTGGCACGGGGATGTTGAATTCGTGCTTCAGGAAGGAACCCTTAAGCTTGAACTGGTCATCGTGGGTGATGATCTTATGAACGTGCGCCTCGGCGGTATAAAGGCGCGTGCATTTCTGTATCTGCATCACCATCGTGGGGATGGTATCGATGGCGCTCTTCTTCTCTTCTGCCGGCTTCTTGGGAGAGCAGGAGAGGAGGCTGAGGATAACCGCCGGGATGAGGATAAAAAATACTTTCTTCATACGAATAAGGGTATAATTATACAAACAATATATAGAATATATAATAAAATATATGATGAGGATATAATAAAAGCTCTTGAAGTCAGGTTTCGCCAAACGTCAAGAGCTTTCTTATTTTATTAGAATTTTGCCATTTTGATAGCGTCGATAGCGCACTCGTCACCCTTGTTGCCCAACTTGCCGCCGCAGCGATCCTTCGCCTGCTGGAGGTCGTTGGTGGTGAGAAGTCCGTAGATGACAGGGATTTCCTGTGTGGCATTGAGGCGCGCAATACCGTAGGTGACACCCTCGCAGATATAATCGAAGTGCGGAGTCTCGCCACGAATCACACTACCCAGGATGATGACAGCATCGTAGCCGCCATTGAGCACCATCTGATGGGCGCCGTAGATAAGCTCGAAGCTTCCCGGTACGGTCTTCACATGGATGTTCTCAGGGATGGCTCCATGCTTCTCCAGCGTCTTGACAGCTCCATCGAGCAAGGCGCCTGTAATCTCTGGGTTCCATTCTGCTACCACGATACCGAAGCACATATTGCTGGCATCTGGAATCTTGGAAAAGTCGTATTCCGACAAATTATGAAGTGCTGTTGCCATAATGTTCTGATTTAGTTGGAAGCACGCTCGATGTACTTATCAATCTCAGAGCTCTGAACGAGCATAGAGTTTACATACTTCTTCTTGATGTCCTGATAGATGCTCAAAGCCTCTGCCTTCTTGTTCTGGCTCTCCAGGATTTCGCCAGCCTTGATGAGGAAGGCAGGAGAGAGAGAGTTGTTGGCATCATCCTCTGCCTTGCTGTCTGCCATGGAAGCTGCCTTCTTGAAAGCGGCTACGGCATCATCGAGCTTGTTGAGGTGAGCGTATGCATCGCCGAGGGCTGCCTGAGCGGCTGGGCTGATCATCTCGTCGCCCTTAGATGAGAATGCATCGAGGCTCTTCTCTGCCTCTGCCCACTTGCCGAGGTTGGCATAGCAGAGACCTGCATAGAGGTTGGCGAGGTTGCCTGCATCGGTGCTGCCGTATTCGCTGGCAATCTTTGCGAAGCCTACGTAGCCAGCGCCATCGCCGTTGAGTGCCTGCTCATACATCTCGTTCTGGAAATAGGTCTGACCCTTGCCGAGCAATGTGCTTGCCTTGTCCTCACGAGGACCTGCAATCTGAGACATGTAAGCGAATACACCTGCGATGATAACGATCAATGCTACCACTGCGATCATAATTGCCTTCTTGTATTTCATGAAGAAGGCCTCATTCATGTTAAGGCTCTCGATTTCCTGAGCCTGTACGTTGTTGTTTGCCATTTCTTATTTTTTGTTTTTTATTATTCTTTGTTATTCCTTGCTCTTTTAGGTTGCAAATTTACTGATTTTTATTCAGATATTGAAATTTCTAGCCTACTTTTTTCGTTTTTTGGGCTTTTTCTGCTAACTTTGCAGTCAATTAGCAGAAAAGTATCTATGATTTTAAAGAATATTTCCATTATTAATTACAAAAACATCAAGGGCGCCAACCTGGAGCTTTCGCCCAAGATCAACTGTCTTATCGGCCATAATGGTATGGGTAAGACCAACTTTCTCGATGCCATCTACTATCTCTCGTTTTGCAGGAGCGCCAACAATCCCATCGATTCGCAGATCATCACGCACGACGAGGCTTTCTTCATGCTGGAGGGCAACTACGAGAGCGATAATGGGGATATGGAGAACATCTACTGCGGCATGAAAAGGGGCACCAAGAAGCACTTCAAACGCAACAAGAAGGAGTATAAAAGGCTCTCGCAGCACATCGGACTCATCCCGCTTATCTATGTTTCGCCTTCGGATGTTTCGCTCATAGAAGGCGGAAGCGAGGAGAGAAGAAAGCTGATGGATGTGGTGATTTCGCAATACGACAATACGTATATCGAGGCGCTGAACAACTACAACAAGGCGCTGCAGCAGAGAAATGCGTTGCTGAAGATGGAGGAGGAACCGGATGCCACGCTGATGGAACTCTGGGAACAGCAGATGGCGATGAACGGAGAAATGCTCTATGCCAAGCGACAGGCGTTTGTGAGCGAACTGGTGCCGCTGTTTCAGGAGATTTACCAGCATATTTCGGGCAACCAGGAGAAGGTGGGGCTGCATTATATCTCCCACTGCCAGAGGGGACCGTTGCTGGAGGTGATTCAGCGTGACCGGTTCAAGGATAGAGCCGTAGGATATTCATTGCACGGCATGCACAGGGATGACCTGGAATTTACCATCGGAGATTATCAGATGAAGCGCGAGGGAAGTCAGGGACAGAACAAGAGTTATGTGATTGCCCTGAAGCTGGCGCAGTTCAGTTTTCTGCAGCGTACGTGTTCGAATACCACTCCTTTGCTGTTGCTGGATGATATTTTTGATAAGCTTGATGCTCAGAGAGTTGAAGCCATTGTTCAACTGGTATCGAGTGACAGCTTCGGTCAGATTTTCATCACGGATACGAATAGGGATCATCTGGATCAGATTCTCCATCGACTGAATGGCGATTTTCGGATTTTTGAGGTGAATAATGGAGAAATTGCGTATGTTTAGAATAGCGTATGTTTTTTGATAGCATATTTTAGGAGGGGTAGCGTATGTTTAGACAGAAAGTTAAATCGATAGCAGAACTATTGCCTGAGTTTCTGAGAAACCAGGGATTGGAGACGCCTTTGCTGCAGAGGCGTCTGATAGATAGTTGGGAGACTGTGGTAGGGGCACCTATCGCAGCCTATTGCGGTGATAAGTTCATCAAGAATCAGACGCTGTTTGTGAAAGTAATGAATCCGGCACTGAGGGCAGATCTTACCATGAATCGCTCCATCCTGGTTCGCAGATTGAACGAGCAGGTAGGAAGCATGGTGATTGCTGATATCAGATTCTATTAAGCGCAAACTTCTTGCGCTTAATAGAATTTCTTGTTTATACTCCTTCTTCATCATCTTCTGATTCTTCTTTATTAGAAGTAGAAGAGGCAGAAGAGGTGGATTCGGTATCGGATTCGGTATCAAGAACCTGGTCGTTGCTGATGCTGACGGCGCCCATTCTTGATATTTTCAGTACCAATGGAAGATATTCATCGCTGGTGATATCCGGGGAACCGACACTGGCTGCAAAACAGAGATTGTTTCCTTCTGCCTTATCGAAAACGATGCCCAGAAGGGCTCCCGTCGATTTCGTCTTCTTATCGAGATTGCTTTCAAAGGCTGCCTTTGTAAAGGTGTGGTTGAAGAACTCGGTACCATCGCTTCTCAGAATGCGGATGGTGATCTTATTATCGTAATACTTGTTGGTCTTGTCCAGTTGGATGATGGGTAATTCGTGGTCGGCTTCTCGCTTCACTACCACCTTGTAATGGTTGCCCAGCCATTCTACATCTCTTGACTGTTCATATCCGCTCATCTCCTGGGTGGGTTTGTTGGTTACCTGTGCCACAGGTTTGGGGGCAATGATAATCTTGCTCTTTTTCTTTTCTGCGCAAGAAGCCATGAGGCCTATTGCCAGAATGGATAATAATATGTAGTTACTTTGTTTCATCTTGTTGTTATTGTTTTGATGGCAATGCCTTTTTGATTTGCATTGTCTCGTTATTGCTTTGAATGCAATGCCTTTTTGATTTGCATTGTTTTCTTTTTGAAGTACAAAAGTAGTAAAAAAAAGCGAGAAATCATATTGTTTGCCGTTAAAAAACGAAAAAAGCATCGACTTTCACAAGCCGGTGCTTCAGATTTACCTAAATACTAACTAATAAATTTCCTATTGAATCTTACACGATATAATAAAAGTTCAGTTTATGAATTCTAATCGTTTAATTTGACCCCGAAAATCCGAAAAGGTTTAATCGGGGAGAATAAAAAATCGTCTTTTTTTCTTTTATTAACGCATTTTCCCGCATTATATTGTATTTTCCGGCGAAAAAATGCTTTTTTTATGAGATGATCTCTTTCTTACGAGACGATTTCATTCATGGCGATGTCTGTTTCCTCCGTCGGTATCTGAGACAGGAGCTGGAAGGGGAAGGCGATGCCTATTCTGTAGGCTCCAGGAATCTTCGGGAGGAAGCGGTCGTAATAGGCCTTGCCCCTGCCCAGACGATTACCCTGAATATCGAATGCCATACCCGGGATGATGGCTACATCTATCTCACTGTAGCGATGGGGAGGGAAAAGGGCGCCTGCAGGCTCCATGATATGATAGGTACCTTCTCTTAAATCCGCTCTTCCGCAGTATTCTCGAAGCACCATGTTCCGGTCGTCAATTACCTCGGGCAACAATACCTTCTTGCCTGAAGCTACCAGACGGTCGATGAAACGATGGGTATTCACCTCGTCGGGGAGGGAATAGTACATCATCACCGTATGGGCAGACTGCAGATGCCCGTTCTCTTCGAGATGAGACAAAACAGAAAGCGACAGTTCCTCAAGAGTACTTGAGGAATACTGTCGCTTTCTATCTCTTATTATTTTTCTTAAATCTTTCTTATCCATGCTTATTTCTTCTTTACCACTTTGCCTGCAGCCCTTGCAGCCTTTGCCGGTGCAGCAGGCTTCTTAGGGAAGGCAGCGTGATTGTTGAAGACCTCAAGAGTTTTCCTGATTACAGGATCATCCTGGTTGATGTATTCTGTCCACGCCTGCTCATCCAGCATATTGTAGATGATACGGCTGTCGAGAACACGGTCCAGCAGCTTGTGAGACTTGCGGATGAGAAGGTTACGGCGCTTCAGTCCGCGCTTGTCGGCATAAACGGCAAACTGCTCTACCAGGTTCTGCTGGTCAAGATAATCGGCGAGTTCCATCATCTCCTTGAAATTGTTCAACTTTGGACGGTTGTCGTCCGTATAGGTAAACGCAAACTGGAGAATCAGTCCGCTCATGCTCGCTTCCTTGAAATAAGATGTCATACCCAGGGTATCTTCAGGAACGAAGATATCTGGAGTGATGCCACCACCACCATAAACCACTCTGCCAATGCCGGTATGGTAAGCCGGACCGGTATGCTTGATGCTATCCTGCGAGAAGAACTCGCCATGCTCATAACGGGTGAGGAGATCCTGCTCGTAGTCACCGCTGTCGCCCAGAGTATATGGCTTCTGGATACATCTGCCTGATGGAGTATAGTAACGGGCGATGGTAAGACGGATGAGACTGTGGTCTGGGAACTCAATCTGCTGCTGTACCAATCCCTTACCGAACGAACGGCGGCCGATGATGGTGGCACGGTCGTTGTCCTGCATGGCTCCTGCAAAGATCTCAGCCGAAGAAGCAGAACCCTCATTGATGAGCACAACCATCGGAATCTTCTTGTAGGAACCCTTGCCATCACTCATGTAATCCTGGCGAGGCGACTTGCGGCCCTGGGTATAGAGGATGAGTTTCTTCTCTGGCAGGAATTCGTTTGCCATGTTCACAGCGGCTGTGAGATAACCACCCGAATTGTCGCGCAGGTCGATACAGAGATTCTTGAATCCCTGCTGTGAGAGTTTTGCCAGGGCGATGAGCATCTCTGGATAGGTGTTCTCGCCGAAATTCTTGATGCGGATATATCCGGTGTTGTCATCGAGCATATAGGCAGCGGTGACACTCTTGGTAGGTATCTCGCCACGGGTGACGCTGAAGGTCTGCACCTTCTTGCTGCCATAGCGGATGACGCCAATCTTCACCTTGGTATCCTTAGGACCCTTGAGGCGGTGCATCGCTTCCTGATTGGTGACAATCTTGCCTACGAAAGGCTTGCCATCTACGGCTACAATCTTATCACCTGCCAACAATCCAGCCTTTTCGGCTGGTCCGTTTTGAATCACATTCTGCACATGGATGGTGTCCTGGCGGATGACAAACTCGATGCCTACGCCCGAGAACGAACCCTTGAGGTCGTCGGTGGCAGCTGCTGCATCCTTCGCACTGATATAGACAGAGTGAGGATCCAGTTCGGCAAGAATCTGAGGAATCGCCTTATCGACCAGCGAATCGATGTTCACGGCATCTACATACTGGTCATCGATGAGGTGGAGCAGGTTGTTCAGACGGTTGCTTCCACTGTTGATGACATTGAGTCGGTTGCCGGCGAAATGATTCGAAAAGAATGTGCCGATGATGATGCCCAGCACAACGCAGATCGCCATGATGAAGGGCATATACCGATTGGTCTTATTCTTATTCATATTCATAACTAACTAATTTAATATACTAACGTTTCTTTCTCTCTTTTTCTCTCTTTAATCCTGTGAGGCTTCTTCTTCATCCGGATTCATGTATTCTACCACAACTCCTGCACGCTTCAGAAGATCCACACCGTCGGTGAGGCGGTATTTCTCGGCATAGACCACACGCTTGATGCCCGACTGGATGATGAGCTTGGAGCATTCGATGCAGGGAGAGGCAGTGACATAGAGTGTACTGCCCTCGCTGTTGTTGCTGCTGCGTGCCAGCTTGGTGATGGCATTGGCCTCAGCATGCAGAACGTATGGCTTGGTTACATTGTTCTCCTCGCAGACGTTCTCGAATCCGCTGGGAGTTCCATTGTATCCATCGCTGATGATCATCTTGTCCTTCACCACCAGCGCACCTACCTGGCGGCGCTTGCAGTAGCTGTTCTCAGCCCAGATGCGAGCCATGCGCAGGTAGCGCAGGTCGAGCTTCTTCTGTTTAGAAAGTTGATTTTCCATCCTTCAACATTTTCTATTTAGATTCAACATTTTCTATATAGATTCTACTTTAGATACTATATATCTTATTTAGATACTACATTCCTCTTGATCTCGTTGCGTTCGAGCAGGGCATCGATGGTTGGTTCCTGTCCGCGGAATCGCTTGTAGAGGGTCATCGGATGCTCGGTGCCTCCCTTAGAAAGGATATTGTCGCGGAAGCTCTGGGCGGTAGCCTGGTCGAAGATGCCGTTCTTCTTGAATACGCTGAAGGCATCGGCATCGAGCACCTCTGCCCACTTGTAGCTGTAGTAACCTGCTGCATATCCACCTGCCATGATATGAGAGAACTGTACGGTCATGCAGGTATCAGGCAACTGAGGGAAGATCATCGCCTTTTTCCATGCCTCCTTCTCAAATGGGATGATATCTTCGGTGAAGGCATCCTTCTTGGTATAGTATGCCATATCCAGCAATCCGAAACTTACCTGGCGCAGGCAGGCATAAGCCGTCATGAAGTTGCGACTCTTCACGATGCGCTCGATGAGATCGTCCGGCAACGGTTCGCCTGTCTCGTAATGGAAGGCAAAGGTGCGCAGGAAATCCTTCTCCACCGCATAGTTTTCCATAAACTGGGATGGCAACTCTACGAAGTCCCACCAAACATTGGTGCCCGAAAGACTCTCGAAACGGGTGTTGGCAAACATGCCGTGGAGGCTGTGACCAAACTCGTGGAGGAAGGTCTCTACCTCGCCCAGTGTCAGGAGGGCTGGCTTCTCGGCGGTAGGCTTGGTGAAGTTCATTACCACGCTGACATGAGGGCGCACATTGGTGCCCTTGTAATCTATCCATTGTCCCTGGAACTCTGTCATCCAGGCACCTCCCTGCTTGCCCTTGCGAGGGAAGAAGTCGGCATAGAAGACTGCCAGATAGCTGCCGTCCTTATCGAATACCTCGTATGCCTTGACATCAGGATGATAGACCGGGATGTCCTTGTTCTCCTGGAAGGTGATGCCGTAGAGCTTGTTGGCAAGACCGAATACGCCATCAATCACCTTATCAAGCTGGAAATAAGGACGAAGCATCTCTGCATCGAGATTGTACTTTTCCATCTGGAGCTTATGAGAATAGTATCCGAAATCCCATGGCTGCATCTCGAAATCATCGCCCTCCAGTTTCTTGGCGAGTGCCTCTACCTCTGCCGTCTCCTGGATGGCGGTAGGCTTGTAGGCATCGATGAGATCGTTCAGGAGCTTATACACATTCTCTGTGGTGCTTGCCATACGATGACGGAGTACGTAATCGGCATAGGTCTCGAAGCCCAGAAGCTGTGCCAGCTCTCTGCGCAGGTTGACCAGTCGCTGACAGATCTGCAGGTTGTTCTGCTCGTTTTCGTGGGTACAGACGGTATTTCTCGCCATGTACATCTGCTTGCGGAGTTCGCGCTGGGTAGAGTAGGTCATGAAAGGAGAGTAGCTAGGGAAGTCGAGGGTGAAGATCCATCCCTCTTCGTTCTTCTCCTTTGCATTATGGGCAGCGGCAGCGATGGCGGTCTCTGGGAGTCCGTCGAGCTGAGCCTTGTCGGTGATATGCAGGGTGTAAGCCTTGTTTTCCTTCAGCAGATTCTGCGAGAACTGGAGGGTGAGCATGCTTGCCTCCTCGGTGAGCTTGCGCAGCTTCTCCTTGCCTTCCTCATCGAGCAGGGCACCGCTGCGTACGAAACCGTCGTAGCTGGTGTCGAGGAGCATCTGTTCCTCGGCATTGAGTTCACGGTTAGGATGATCGTGAACGAACTTGATGCGCTCGAAGAGCTTCTTGTTCAGGGTGATATCGTTGGCATGCTTGGTGAGGATCGGACTCAGTTTCTGTGCCAGTTCTTCCATCTCATCGCAGGTTTCTGCACTCATCATGCAAGAGAATACATTGGATACACGACTCAGGAGATCGTAATAATGCTCGCCCTTCTCGGTATCTACGCGGGCAATGGTATTCTCGAAGGTAGGCTCTGCCGGGTCATTGATAATCTTGTCTGTGGCCTCGTCATCGCGTCGGATACCTTCCATGAAAGCCTCTTCGTAATCACCGAGCTGGATGCGGTGGAAAGGGACTGTATAATGTGGGGTGCCATAGGGCAGGAAGAAAGGATTCTCTCTCTTCTGGGTTTCGTTATTCTTTGTGGAATTATTATCTTGCATAATTTTAATTGTTATCTATTGATTAATTTCTCGAGTGAATGTTATCTATTGATTAATTTCTCGAGTGCAGGGATGCTGATTCTGCCGCGATGGAGTTCGATCAGTCCCTTGGTCTCCAGTTCGTTGAGCGCCACTGATATCTTGAGCCGCTTGACATTCAGCTCCTGTGCCAGACGATCCATCTTGATGTGGAAGTTTTTTTCGCCTGCCGGGCGTAGGCAATGGTTCTCGAAGAATCGGATGATGCTGTCGCTGAGTGTCTTTGGGGGTACCCTGAAGAGTCGGCGATTGCTTCTCTGTGCCTGGGTGGAGATGAGGTTGAGCAGATTGATGTGGAAGATCTCGTATTGGTTGGCGAGTCGCAGCACTTCTTTCTTGCTGATGCTCATCAGGCTACAGTCATTTCTCGCCACATAGTGATGGGGCGAGTGCTGGTCGTATCCGAAGAGGCGTTCTATCATGAATACCTCCGGCGCCTTGATGGTCTCTACGATTCTATACCCACGGTCATCTGCCATAGTCTCTACTGCCACTTCTCCGGAAAGGAGAAAGAGCAACCGGTGATAGGGTTCACCTATCTCGGTTAAAGTCTCACCTCCTTCTATCTTCTGGAAATCGAACTTGGTATGTCCGGCAATCTGAAGAAGGTCGGCACGGCTCATTCCGAGAAACAGAGGCAGATTCAAGAGCGTATCGTATAACTTATCTTCCTGCATCGTTCTATATTTTTCTTACTTTTTCTGAAGCTTTATTTTCCTAACTTCTTCTGAAGAGATGGAGAATACCAGATTTGGTTGCTGCCCTTCTGGTCTGAATAAATCAGATAGGCGCAAAGCTCGGGATGTTTCTCCAGAATCTTCTTGGCTCCATCCAATCCCAGTACCATGAACGAGGTGGCATAGGCATCGGCGGTGGCACAGTCATCTGCAAATACGGTGGCAGAAAGGATGTTGTGCTGTACCGGATAGCCTGTCTTCGGGTCGATGGTGTGGGCATACTTCTTTCCGTTCTTGTAGTAGAAGTTGCGGTAGTTTCCGCTGGTTGCCATCGCGATATTGCTTACGCTGACTACATCCTGGATAGCCTGATTGGTATTGAGCGAATCGTCCGTAGGCTTGTTGATTCCGATGCGCCAAGGCTGCAGTTTCTCGCTGTTGCCGTTTACCACGATTTCTCCACCTATCTCTACCATGAAGTTCTGTATGCCCTTCTTCTTGAGGAATCTCGCTACCACATCGGTGCCATATCCCTTGGCAATGGCAGAGCAGTCGAGCATCGTCTTCGGATTCTTCTTGATGACGTAACCATCCTGCAGGGAAACGGTGTGGAATCCCACGATGGCACGCAGACTGTCGATGGTCTGTCGGGTAGGAGGGTTACCGGTCTTGAAACCGAATCCCCAGGCATTCACCATAGGCGCCACGGTGATATCGAAGGCTCCGTCTGTATCTCCGGAAATCTTCTCGGCGAGTTGGAATACCTCGCTGAACATCTCATCTACCTTCACCTTTTCATTGCGGTTGATGCGGGAGATGATGGAGGTCTTGTTGAAAGGGGAAAGTGAATTGTCCACCTTCTGCAACTCAGCCTCTATCTCTTTCTGATAGTTGGTGTCGCTCTGGTAAGTGATGTGATAGATGGTGCCGAACACCATACCCTCATCTTTCTGGAATGGGGTGTTGCGTTGCTGGCGTATCACGAAGATACTGCCTATGATCAGAATGAGCAGAAAAGGTATCTGCCAAATCAGTTTCTTTTTTTTCATTGTCTTGCTTACTGAACTTCCGCTTTTGCGAAATTTGAATGAACGATCTGTCTATATCTCGGATTATATCTCAAGTGTAACATTGAAGGTGCCGCCTAATCGGGAACCACCTTGCTTTCCGAAGCCCGGCACATAGTAGCAGTTGCCTATTTCGCCATCCTTCTTAGCCAACCGGCGTTTGTATCGGAAGCTCCATCCCATGCGGACGGGACCCCAGATCTTGGCATCTACTCCGAAGACTCCTTCCAGCCAGTGATAGTTGCTCTTCACGCCTTCGGCTCCGTAAGGAACATCGCCACCCCATACTGGATCCTGGATAGGAGGAGAGGTGACATCGTATTTGAAGGAGGTAAAACCGTAGCGGAAGCCACCGAACAGACGGTAATCGTCGTGCTTGTTCTTCAGCAGGTTCCAGTCTATACCAATGCGGGCATAGGGAGCGCTGGTCTTGTAATTGATCTTCGTACTCTCGTCGCTGGCATCAGCCTTGCCATATCCCAGCTCGAAGACCGGATAGTACTTGTCCTTGAGATTGATACGGAGGGATGCCTCATACTGGCCATAATCGCTGACCATCAGCTGAACCGGTCCGATGACATCTACTCCCACAGCCATTCCGCGGAAGAACGGGATGGTATCCTTCTCCACAGTAGCCATCTTCTTCTGGTTCTGTGCATTCGCAGAAGCACCTCCCAGCATCAGAAGACAAGCCAGAAGGAAAGCTCCTTTCTCTACAGCTTTTGTCATCTCCAAAGAAACAGCTTGGGTTATCCCCATGGAAGCTGTCTTAGTGGCGATTGCCGAAATAGATATAGAAATGCGCTTTGGATGCATCATAATTTACCTCTTTATTGTTGATGACTATCGAGTCGATGTAGTTGTGGGTGGTCTTCACCTCCGTAATGGTATGGAAGAATGATGGACCGCAATCCACTGACTCGAAATGCGAATAATTCTCCTTCTTCACGGTCACCGTGTCTTTCCACACCTGATGATCGCGGTTGCGAATCTCGAAGTAGAAAACATCCTCCGGCTGATGATAACTCATCGGAAGAATGAAACTATCTACTTTCACATCCTTGTTGATGAGCACACTATCGGTGCCCGCAGTCTTGGTGGTCGAGATGGTCATGGTGTCCTGCAGGGTCTTGATGTTGCCCATCAACTTGTACTTGGTATAAGTCGTGTTGTTGAGCGGGCAATCGAGGGTGGAACATCCCACCACCGTCAGTACCATCATCAGGATGACCATTGGTATTATTTTCCGCATCTTATTTCCTTTTCTATTTGATAATCGTTACGGTTTGGATTCTGGCGGCTGATCAGATCGCCCAGGAATCCGGCAAGGAAGAACTGACTACCCAGTACCATGGCGATGAGCGCAATGTAGAAGTATGGGGAGTCGGTGATGAGATGACCATATACGCCATGGTAGAGGTCGATGCTCTTGTCGATGCCCAAGCCGATGAGCGAAAGGAAGCCGATGAAGAACACGAGGCTGCCCAGGAATCCGAATACGTGCATTGGCTTCTTGCCGAAGTTGCTGAGGAACCAGAGGGTCATCAGGTCGAGATAGCCGTTTACGAAACGGTTCCAGCCCATGAACTTGGAGGTTCCGAACTTGCGTGCCTGGTGGTGAACCGGCTTTTCGCCAATCTTGGCAAAGCCGGCGTTCTTGGCAAGATATGGGATGTAGCGATGCATCTCGCCATATACCTCGATGTTCTTGACTACTTCGCGGCGATAAGCTTTCAGACCGCAGTTGAAGTCATGGAGATTATGGATTCCGCTTACCTTGCGGGCTGTAGCATTGAACAGCTTGGTAGGGATGGTCTTGCTGAGAGGGTCGCCCTGCTTGCGGTTCTGCTTGTAACCTGAAACGAGGTCGTAGCCTTCCTTAGTAATCATCTGGTAGAGTCCCGGAATCTCATCAGGAGAATCCTGCAGGTCTGCATCCATGGTGATGACTACATCTCCCTGTGCCTCCTTGAATCCGCAATAGAGTGCCGGGCTCTTTCCGTAGTTGCGGCGGAACTTGATGCCCTTTACCTGCTCGAACTTCTCGGCAAGCTCTTCTATGACATTCCATGAACGGTCGGTAGAACCGTCGTTCACGAAGATAACTTCGTATGTGAAATCGTTGGCGTCCATCACTCGCTTGATCCAAGCAAAGAGTTCTGGCAATGATTCTTCCTCGTTGAAAAGAGGAACAATAACTGAAATATCCATTTTCTTATGTTATGTTTTAAGATTTTCTAATTCGTTTCTTTGAATAGATAGCAGCGAGAATCGGACTGAGTACTGCGCCTGCTACCAGGTCGGTGATCATAAACATGGATGCCCATGCGATAGGCTTCATCATCGTGATGGCATCGAAGAGGGCTTTGGTTTCCTCAGCTGTCAACTGATAAGCCTGGGCTATCATCTGGTAGTTCGCCTGAAGCTGGGTCATAAACATGCCGGTATTCATGAATCGGAACCAGAGATACTGTATGATGGTGAGCAGCAAGGTGGCATAGAAGAATGTCTGGACACAGTAATACAATCCGTGCTTGAAGGAGATATGACCTTCTCTTACCACATCACGGAAATATTTCAAACGCTTTGCCACCACAAATGGAGTGGAGAGGATGAGGAGATTGGAAAACAATCCCAAAAAATGGTATTCCGGATCGGCTGCCAGCATGGTACAAACGAAACTGGCTACCCATACGATACCAAGTAGGGTACCGTCTTGACGGGCAAAAGCCTTGGTCTGTCTGATCTTACCTGTATCAATCACAAAGATCTTGATCTTCTGATCTGAGTTGTCGAACTTTGTCTGGCTCTGTTCGTCGTTCTTCTTTTCTTCTTGCTTCTCTTTATTTTCTGTATTCATTGTCTTAATGTATTTCTACGAATGTAATATATCAATTTGCAAAAATACAACTTTTTTATTATATAAGGTGTAAAGGGGGAGAATATTTATAGATAATTAAAGATAGAATGGATTTGAAAACAAAAAAAGGAACCTTCTGAAAGAAGATTCCTTTTTTGAGCCTCTTGTCGGATTCGAACCAACGACCCCGAGATTACAAATCACGTGCTCTGGCCAACTGAGCTAAAGAGGCGGGTGGACAAGCGATTCATATCGCACCGCTACAACCAAGTACCCTTGCTATGTTCCCATCCTGGGGGATTCCGAGGGAGCTGGTCGTATGAGACTTGTCCGTCTCATATACTTGAAAGCGGTTATTGCTTTTAAGCGAGTGCAAAAGTACTGCAAATTTCTGAACCTGCCAAATTTTTCAATGAAAAAGTTTGTGCTGTTAACGTTTATTTAGAAAAAGGAGGCAGATAATTGCCCCCTTTTTCTATTACACCTTATTATATTTAGAAGATGATAACACCTTTTTAGGTTATGTTTAGAAAATGATAACTCCTTTTTCAGGCGCTTTTTTCTTCTAAAAATCAACTACCGTGATGCCGGCACCGCCGAACTGAACATGCTCATCGGCATAATGCGTCACATTTGGAACGCTGCTCAGGTACTGACGGATGAGCTGGCGGAGAATTCCATTGCCCTTGCCATGAAGAATTCTAACTCTTGGCATTCCTACCAGGATGGCATCATCAATGAAATACTGAACGGCATTCAGTGCCTCATCGCCACGCATACCTCGTACATCCAGATCCTGGTGGAAGTTGGTCTTGTGGGCATCTATCGTCTTGCGGGTCTCCTTGCTGATACCATAAGAAGCCAGGTTTTCCTTGCGCTCCTCGGTCTTATCTACGTTTTCGGCTGTGGCTGTGGCGTGCTCCAGTCTGTTGAGGCGCATCTTGGTACGCATGCCGCCAAAAACAGCAGTGGCAGTATCGCCGTTGATGCTCTCTACCTTTCCTATCGTAGTCAAGCCCTTGATTCGTACGGTATCACCCACCTGGATTTCCCGCTTGCTGTCGCTCTGTACCTTGCTCTGTGCATTTCGCAGAGCCGCAGCCGCCTTCTCCTGATTCTCCTTTTTCTCAGCCTGGCGCTTGGCATGGCGCTCCTTGCGCTGCTGGATCTGGGCAATCTTGCGGGCAATCTTGTCGTCCGATTCCTTGGTGTCAATCTCCTGGACCTCCTGCTTGAAGGCATCGAGTTCCTGACGGATGCGACGGGTTTCCTCCTTCTCCGCCTGACTCTCTCGAATCTCTCGGATGGCATTCTCAATCTTCTTGTTGCTCTCCTTCAGGAGTTCTGCAGCTTCCTCTTTCGCTTTCTTGAGAATCGCCTTTCTGCTGCGCTCGATATCCTCGATGTCGCTTTCATATTTCGAGATGGTCTTCTCCATATCCTTCTCACGCTGATGGATATTCTGGCGCTTGTTCTCCCAGTATCGCTTGTCGCGGACGATATCCTGCAGGTACTTGTCGCTCTGGATGTATTCGGAACCTACGATGTCGGATGCCTCCTTGATCACTTCTTCCGGCAATCCAATCTTTCTTGCGATTTCGATGGCGAAAGATGAACCTGGGCGACCTATGGCGAGCTGGAAGAGTGCCTTCATCTCGTGACGGTCGTAAAGCATGGCACCGTTTACCACTCCCTCGTGACTGTCGGCAAAATGCTTCAGGTTCTGATAGTGGGTGGTGATGACGCCGTATGCCTGCTGCTTGCAGAACTTGTCGAGCACGGCTTCGGCGATGGCACCGCCAATGCCCGGCTCGGTACCTGTACCAAACTCATCTATCAGTATGATGGTGTCGCCATTGGCTGCCTTCATCATATTCTTCATGTTCAAGAGGTGAGAAGAGTAGGTACTCAGGTCGTTCTCCAGACTCTGTTCGTCACCGATGTCTATCATGATGTTCTGGAAAATACCTGTCTTGGAACGCTCGCTTACAGGGATGCTCAATCCGCATTGTAGCATATACTGAAGCAGGCCTACGGTCTTGAGACATACGGATTTACCTCCGGCGTTAGGTCCCGAGATGATGAGGATGCGCTTATCCTGTGTCAGGGTGATGTCGAGTGGCACCACCTTCTCGTTCTTCTTCTGCAGGGATTGCTGGAGGAGTGGATGGATGGCACGGATCCAATCCACGTGTGGATGGTCTTCTACCTCTGGCTCTATCGCCTTGAATACATCGGCGAGTTTCTGTTTAGCCTGAATCAGGTCGATGATGGCGAGGAAGCGGTAGCTGTCCAGTATTTCCTTGGAGAATGGGCGTACCTTGTTGGTGAAATCGGTAAGGATTCGGATGATCTCCTTTCGCTCTTCTCCTTCCAGTTCGCGCACGCGGTTGTTGGCCTCCACCACTTCGGTTGGCTCGATGAAGACGGTCTTTCCTGTGGCACTTTCGTCGTGAACGATACCCTTGATTCGGCGCTTGAGGGTAGGGATGACAGGGATAACCAGTCGGCCGTCGCGCAGGGTTGGGGTAACATCTTTCTCTACGATGCCTTCGCTCTGTGCCGAGCGCAGAATACTATATAAGGTACGCGAGATGCTTCCCTCTGTCTTAGCCAGTTCTCTGCGGATCTGGAGAAGTTCAGGGGTCGCATTGTCGCGAATCTTACCAAACTTGTCGAGAATCTGGTCGATGCGCTGAATCAACTGTGGGAAGGTCATCACATCTTGTGAAAGGCGATGGAGGGCAGGATAAGGATACTGCTTTTCTCTGCGCCAGCCATCTTCCGGTTCGCCGTGACCATCATCCTCGTCGCTGTGATTCAGAATCTTTACCATCCCTGCGATGGTGGCAAGCGAACGTCTTAAATCGAACAGTTCATCCTCTTCTAAGTGAGTGTTTTCCACACGGATACGGAGGATGCTTTCTCTTACGTCATAGAAATATTGAAGGGGGAAGTCTTCTACTTCCTCCATCAATCTACGGAACTCACGCACCTGCATGAGCCACTCGTTAACGAGTTCTGCGTCGCTGCTGAAAGACATCTTGTCCACTTGTTCCTTGCCAAGTGGAGAGAGACATCTTTCGCGCAGCATTTTACGGATTTCATTGAATCCTATCTTGTTTTCAAAATTATCTGGATAAATCATGGGTGCAAAAGTACAACTATTTTGGCTAACTACCAAACATTTGAACCATTAAGTGTGTTCTTGGCTCCTCGTGGTGTTAATCTTTGTCTGATATCTGTCAGGTATTCCTTCCAGTTGTATTCGTGTCGTCGGTTCCAAACGTCACCCAGGAAAGCTGCTCCGCCAAAGTTCCAGGCGCGCAGCTGGGGAATGAATTGAGGAATGATGCCGCCAAGGGCTATTACCTTTTCGTTGATGATGCCGCTGTTGCCCGCATCTTCCAGATCTCTGTTGGAGAAGGAATGCTTGTAGCCTTTCTTCGAAATGCTGTCGAAGATCGGACTGAGGAATACGTAATCGAATGTTGGCTTCGATCCCTTTGGAAAATCGGAACTAGCGTTATCTAACGATTCGGTGACTTCCTCGAAACTGTGGCAGGAGCGGGAAATGCTTCCCTGGAAGTTCTCTGGAATCTGACTGTTTCTCCGGTTGAGGTGAATGCCATGGAGATGGTATTTCTCGCAGAGTTCGAAGTGGTCGTGAATCACGATCTGAGGATACCATTTCGGGTCAATCTTCTGGAGCAGTTGCTCGCATTCTTCTGGTGTAGAATCGGGTTTGCGCAGATGGAGCAGGTCGATTCCTGCTTCAAAAAGCTGGTCGATGTACTTTGCTTCATGCGAAATAAAGGTTGGTGTTGTGATTATAATCCATTTCATTTCTTCTTGCTTTTAGATGTTTTCTTAGTTTCTTGCTTTTCCTCGGAAGCTGTTTCTTACGAGTGCTGATTCGCAGTTCTGGCAGAGTGTTTCTGTGGCAGTATGGTGCTTGAAGCCTTCTGTCATTGCCTGGGCACGGGGGGAAGAGAGAATTTCTTCGAGTGACTGATGGAGCAGGTTGCCCAAAATGACATCGCCGTTATGGTCGAGACAGCAAGGTACGAGACTTCCGTCGGCAAGAACGCCTATCTGCTTCAGCAATGCTTTGCAGAAGACTTCCCGATTTCCGGCGTTGCCTTCGTTCTTGTCTTTTCTCTCGCTTATTTCGTCTTTGTCTTTTCCCTCGCTTATTTCATCTTTGTCTTTTCCCTCGCTTATTTCGTCTTTGTTTCTGTTTTCATCTTTGTTCTTGTTATCATCCCCTTTCTTGATGTCGTTTTCGAAGTTAGGCCATTCGAATTTCCGGTCAAACTCCAGATATAGATGATCGCAAAGTCGGAACCCGTCAGGGCGTTCCTTCCATGGCTTGGGTACGTATTTCTCGATGAGTCGCATCACTTCCTCGTTTTCCTTGTCCCTTCCGCCTTGGTTCCAGAGGCGCAATACCATACAGGTGCCTTTGGCGGCGGCTTGGGTGGAGAAGGTCATCACCTCATCCATATAGCTGGAGAGCTCTCCCTTGGCATTGCTTTCGTGGGAATGGAGGGAGAGTTGTATCTTGTGGGGTAGGGTGTCGAGGAGTTCCATGGCACGGTGCAGGAGGGTTCCATTAGAGGTAAGCACCGTCTTGAATCCTTTCTCGCGTGCCGTTGTGATAAACTGTGGCAGCAGGGGATGGAGCAGGGGCTCACCCATCAGATGGAAGTAGAGGAAACAAACCTTCCCACGGATCTTGTCGGTGAGCAGGTTGAATTCCTCTGCACTCAACTGTCGCTTTTCCCGGGTGTGCTTGGGACAGAAGTGACAGTTGAGATTACAGGTGTTTGTGATTTCTATGTAACAACGATCAATCATTCTTTCTTTGTCTTTTCTCTTCTCTGTTTTATCAGCTTTTTCATGAGCGGCTTATTGTTTTCGCTCTTTTTCAGCTTTTGGTAAATAATGATTTGGGTTCGTAGAAGTGGTTCACCGGACCGTGACCTTCTCCAATCTTAATGTCCTTACCTGCCAGAATGGCACCTGAAAGATAGGTTTTAGCCATGGCGATGGCTGTGTTCATATCCATTTCTCTTGCCAGATAAGACGTGATCGCAGACGATAGGGTGCAACCGGTACCGTGGGTATTGCGCGTGTTGACGCTGATGCCACGATAGCTGGTTTTCTGTTTGCCGTCCTCGAAGAGGTAGTCTATCTTCTCCTCTCCATCAAAATGACCGCCCTTGATCAATACATATCTGCATCCCAGTTTACAGATGGCAGCTGCGGCAGCTTTGATATCTTCTACATTCTCTATTTTTCTATTGGCAAGAATTTCTGCCTCTGGGATATTTGGGGTGAGCAGAGTGGCTAAAGGCAGCAGTTCGGTGATGAATACATCGAGTGCATCCTCCTGCATTAGTCGGCAGCCACTGGTAGATACCATGACTGGGTCGATAACGAGATGCTGGAAGCTTTCCTGGTATTTCTTGAGGGTTTCTGCGATGGCCCGAATGGTATCGCAGTCATTAACCATACCTATCTTTATAGCATCAGGGTGGATATCTTCCATCACGGCCTCTATCTGTCCTTTCACGATTTCCGGTTCCACATTCTGAATGCCATACACTCCCTTGGTGTTCTGTACGGTGATGGCTGTGATTGCGGAAGCGGCATATACGCCCAATGCCGACATCGTCTTGATGTCTGCCTGAATGCCAGCTCCTCCGCAACTGTCAGAACCGGCTATAGTTAATGCTGTGTAGTATCTCATATCTCCTTTTTTTGTATGTTACTTTTGCAGAAGTATAGTCGTTTTTATATCTATATTGCAAAAGTACAATTATTTATTGAATTATCACCCTCTTTTATGGATAAATTTGATGGTTGGGCTTACTTTTTATTCATTATATCTATTTCGGGGAACGCTTATGCTAGGAGAATGTATATATTTGAGGAGATAGCATGATAGAACAGGGTGATAATATCAAAAATCTGTGAAGATGATATAAAAGAAAAAGCCTTCTGAAATTTCTTTCAGAAAGCTCTTGCGGAGAGAGAGGGATTCGAACCCCCGGTACCTCTCGGTACGACGGTTTTCAAGACCGTTGTAATCGACCACTCTACCATCTCTCCAAATTCGGTCTGGATGACTATAGCTTGGTTTTCTTAAGCGGGTGCAAAGGTACTACTTTTTTTTGAATCCACCAAATTTTAAGGGGATAAATTTGCAGAAAATATTTAAGGTGAATCGTAAATCTCCTTTCACGGAATGTGGATTGTATTGAAAATAAGAGAGTTAAGTGTGAAAGGAGAAATCTCTTTATTTTGAGTTGGTAATTGATGGCTAAGCTTAAATATGGCGATGTTCCTTGCTCCGATAGGGAATAGTGGGCGTCTTGGTAGGGAATAGTGGGTGTCTTTGTTATGAATGTAGGGATGAAGCATAGTAACCAGAAGGATGAGGGATAGATGTTGGTAGGCGAAAAGGGTTGATTCATTGGATGGATGACTAAGCTCGTCTATATGGATGACTCGGGTCATCTATATGGCTCACTCCCGTCATCTATATGGATGACCCGGGTCATCCGATACAAAGAAGCCTTTTCTCAGGGCAGACGCATTAAATATTTTATTCGTTAACATCTGTGTTATACTGTTATAACTTATTGAATATTAACATTATATATTTGTATATATGAAATATTTTTTGTACCTTTGTAAAGAAATAAATAAC
>OJKE01000070.1_pt1 | contig 78121 bp, 54 predicted proteins | sample 1596501 | NCBI WGS metagenome assembly OJKE01 (sample SAMEA4350125, study PRJEB24818) | metagenome | biome: human; feature: gut; material: faeces | place: Denmark | collected 2013-09
ATATCTCGAATGGCACCCAAAATAGGAACCGCCGTATGCGGAACCGCATGTACGGTGGTGTGAGAGGTCGGTAAACACGAAAATAGGAGATAAACACCTATGATTAGTGTTTACCTCCTACTCGATTTATCTTATACTGCTATTTAAAGCCAACGTATAGCCATCTTTCTGCCGTTGTACATAACTTGTCTGTGCTTAAATTATCTTAACAGTATGCGGGTGAAGGAAAAAGCCTTTAAGGATAAAAATAAAAACCCTTAAGGAAAAATAAATTTTCCCTTAAGGAAAAAAATAAAAATCCTTAAGGGAAAATATCACATCTCTGCAATTCCCATTTTTCGGGCGTTTGAGAAGATAGAGATGAATATCGAACTATATTTACATCATTATCAGATGAGAGAGTTGGAGGATGCTTTTGATTTCCAATCGTCAATCGTTCCCGTCTTAGACGAAAAGTTGCAGCCAATCTGGTAAATCGTTCTGTTATCTGTAGCATACTCACGGGCATATCCTTTTTCCTCGATTTGCTTCAAAGCTTCAGAAGCTGAACCATCACGCTTAAATTCGAAGATGTAAACAAACATTGGGGTCTCAACAATGCAATCAACTCGTCCTTCACTTTGCTCCTTTTCTATTAGGACGGTAAAGCAGCTTATCATGCGAATCACCAGATAGAAGGTATATTGGAAGTATCGTTCTTTTTCCCGCTCGTCATCTTTGCGTCGTTGGCTATAGGGTATGCTGGCGAAGAAGGATGTGAGTAGCTTCTCCAATTTGTCGCAATCTCCCGTCTTCATAGTGCTTACTACCTCTATAACCCATGCATCTGGTGACTCCTTGGGTTTCAGATAATTGGCTGCCACCATGGTTACGAAACCTGCTTTTACCTCGTCGTTTGGAAAATCCAAGAGATAGGAATCGGTATCCATATTCCAATCCTTAATGGTGAGATAACCACTCTGATAGATCATTGGTAGGGGAGCCTCTATATCTGCCTTGTAGTCAATAAAACTGCTCGTTGGATAATACTTTCCTGTCAACTCGTTGAGATTTTCGTCGGAATGAGCTAATAAGCGAACCAGATAGGTTGGCGAACCTGTACGGAACCAGAAATCACTCAGGATTTTCTTGCTCAGTGAGTTCAAGATGCTGAACGGGTTGTAGATGTCGAGCATGCTTGGGCTGAAATGATAACCGTCATACTTGCGCTTGAGTCGATGTTTCATCTCATCCTCAGATACTTTATATCTTACGGACATTGCCTTGATTTGTTCATCGAAGGTTGAGTATAATTCTTCCTCTGTGATTCCGCAAAGTGCCTCGTAGCGGTCGTCCATACTGATGTCGTCAGGTTGGTTGAAACCGCTGAATACGCTTACTTGCGAGAACTTGGTAACACCTGTTAATAACACGAATTTCAGATCTCTGTCAGCTGCCTTGAAAACACTATAGAATCCTTTCATTATTTCACGGTGTCTATCTTCCAGTAATCGCTCGTTGCCTTCAGAATCGAAGGTCTTTAACCCTGTGTCCAAAACATCCAGTAAAGGCTTGTCATATTCATCGATCAAGACTACGGCGCCCAGTCCTGTCTTTTCGTGGGCAATTCTCAATACAGCCATGAAACGGTCTCCCAAGGTGGTGGCTAATGGGTCTCTTCCGTAAATCAATTCTTGTTTTTCAACAAAAGTCAGCAAAGTCTTTTCCAATTCGCCTGCTTGTGTGAAATCCTTGCCGTTGAAATCTATATGGAAAACAGGGTATTGCTTCCATTCTTTTTCTAATGAATCGATGGCAAGTCCTTTAAACAGTTCTTTCTTTCCTTGGAAGTAGCATTCCAGGGTAGAAATCAACAATGACTTTCCGAATCGTCTTGGACGACTCAGAAAGTATATATGCCCATTGTGTACTAAATCATAAATCAAGTCTGTCTTGTCAAGATAGACATAACCGTCATTTCTGATTTTTTCAAAGTCTTGTATTCCTATAGGGTATTTCATGTTGTTGCTTTTATTGAATTTTTGGCAAAGTTACGAAAAAAAATGGTATATGCAAAATAATGTGGAATAAAATGTCTTTATTTTCAGATAAAAACAACAATTTTAAGCTATAAGAAGAGGGTGCGTCATGGACTTATGACGCACCCTCTCTCATTATATTTTATGCTTCTTCTTCAGTTTCTTCATCTTTCAATGACTCCAGAATCTCTACGAAAGGACTATGGAAGGTACTGAAGAGATGGAGTATCTCCTTGCGCTGCTCCTCATCCTCATCCCAAAGGCTGATCTCGCCCTTCTGGTGAGCCTTGATGAGCTTGGCGCAACGCTTGATCTTGCGCTTGTTGTTGCGAGCCTGCAACTGGTCGCCCTGGATAGGCTTCTGGCTTACATACGAGAAAGCTACAAGCTGGTTCATGAACATGTCGAACATCGGATCATCATGACTCCAGTCGCTGTCCTTCAGCCAGAACCACTGGAAGGCATACTTCTGCTCCATGGCAATGAGGCTCTGTCCCAGGGTATCGATGTCGATGCCCTTTGCCATCTGCTCCTTGATGAAGGCAACGAGACTTTCTGGGGTAATCTCCAGTTCCACCTCGTGGGCGATGCTGCTGCCGGCAATGTTGATGCGCCAGCGGTAGTTCTTGTTCTTGATCAGGGCAGAATGGGCATTCATCATCAGCTCGCTCAATTTTCCCTCAGACGGAATCTGATCTACTACGGCAAGGCGCTGGCGCTGGTCGCGAACCACCAGCTGGGCATCCTCGTGACGGAGCACGCAGATATAAACCAGTTTGTTGTCGTCCAACTGCAAGGTGAAGCGGTCGTTGTTGTCATCACCTACAAATTCATAGCGATACTCATCTACCTTGTCGTGAGCCACCTCCAGTTCATTGTGTACCTTGTTGCCCTCACTGTCGTAGAGCGAGAAGCCGATGTATGGAATCTGAATATTGAGAGAGAAAGGATTTCCCTCTTCCGGAATCAGGGTGAGGCGCAAGCCTTCGTCACCGAAGTCCTCCTTCTTGCAGACGAAGCCGTCATCGGTCTTCTCTGCCTTTTCTACCTTCACGTCGCCATGGCGCCAGTAGATGTCAAAGGTGATGGTGTTTTCGTCCTCGCTGGTCACCTGGATGAAATCGTCGATGTCCTGTCCCAGATAGATAACCTTGGCAGGTTCATATACCTCTGTATCATCATCTTCCAGAGGTTTTACCCACATTTCTCCCGGCATTGGGTCATCTTCCCATTCTTCCTCTTCTGCGGCAGCAGTAGATTTGAAGACCAGGAAGATCATTCTCTGTTCCTCTCTGCTTCCATCTTCCTTGCAAAGGAAAACCTTCGATTCCTTTGGGATGAAGAAAGGAGTAGATAGATACGGGTTCTTACATAATGCTGTGTATTCCACCTCTGTCCAGATTGGCAAGGTGTGCTTGTTCGTATTATTTGTCATATCTGTTTTTTTTTTGTATTATCCTATTGATTGATTTAAATTTCAAAAACGGATGCAAAGATACAGAGAAAAGCAGACAATACAAAATTTTACGGCCATTTTTTGTTGTTTTGCTTTAAAAGTTTGTGTTAAGGGAAAGCTTTTGCCCTTTCAGGGCGGCAGGTTTGAGCCCGTTGTAACCCAGGGTGGTGCCCTGGGCTAGGAGCTTTTGCCCTTTCAGGGCGGCAGGTTTGAGCCCGTTGTAACCCAGGGTGGTGCCCTGGGCTAGGAGCTTCTGCCCTTTCAGGGCGTATGGATATTAGCCTGGTGAAACATAACTGCCCTGTACCTTTGGCTCTACGCAAGTGAGTTAATAATTAATAATTTCAGTGCCGAAACCATAATAAATTGTGGGAAATGACTGATTTCTCGAATTTTTTGTCTAATTTTGCACCTTGGTATAGAATGCCTTGGCTTGTAATGAGGCTCGGGGCAGGAGATACACATTATTTTATATATAAATTTAGGAAATAAAAAATTTAATAAATAAGAATGAAGAAGAAAATTCAGTTCAGTCTCGTTTACCGAGACATGTGGCAGAGTTCTGGTAAGTTCCAGCCACGTAAGGATCAGTTGGCTAAGATTGCCCCAGTTATCATTGAGATGGGTTGCTTTAGCCGTGTAGAGACCAATGGTGGTGCTTTCGAGCAGGTTAACCTCCTCGCTGGCGAGAATCCTAATGATGCAGTTCGTGCATTCTGTAAGCCATTCAACGAGGTGGGCATCAAGACTCACATGCTCGACCGTGGATTGAACGCTCTTCGTATGTATCCTGTGCCAGACGATGTACGTGCCCTCATGTACAAGGTGAAGGCTAAGCAGGGTACCAACATCACCCGTATCTTCGATGGCTTGAACGATGTTCGTAACATCATTCCTTCTATCAAGTGGGCTAAGGAAGGTGGCATGACTCCACAGTGTGCACTCTGTATCACCAACTCTCCAGTACATACACTCGAATATTATATGAACATCGCCGACCAGCTCATCGCTGCCGGTGCTGAGGAAATCTGCTTGAAGGATATGGCTGGTATCGGTCAGCCTGCATTCCTCGGTAAGCTTACCAAGATGATCAAGGACAAGTATTCTGAGATCATCATCCAGTACCACGGTCACTCTGGTCCTGGTCTCTCTATGGCTTCTATCCTCGAGGTCTGCAACAATGGTGCCGACATCATCGATACAGCCATCGAGCCATTGTCATGGGGTAAGGTTCATCCAGACGTTATCTCTGTTATCAGCATGTTGAAGAACGAGGGCTTTGAGGTGCCTGAGATCAATATGAGCGCTTATATGAAGGCTCGTGCCATGACTCAGGAGTTCATCGACGAGTGGCTCGGATACTTCATCAACCCAGGTAACAAGATTATGTCTTCATTGTTGCTCGGTTGTGGTCTCCCTGGCGGTATGATGGGGTCTATGATGGCAGACCTCGGCGGTATGCGTCAGACCATCAACAACATCCGCAAGAAGAAGGGTGAGGAAGAGTTGTCTATGGACGACCTTCTGATCAAGCTCTTCGACGAGGTAGAGTATGTATGGCCACGCGTTGGTTATCCTCCATTGGTAACACCATTCAGCCAGTATGTAAAGAACATCTCATTGATGAACCTCCTCACCATGGAGCAGGGCAAGGGCCGCTTCGTAATGATGGATGATTCTATGTGGGGTATGATCCTCGGTAAAAGTGGTAAGATTCCTGGAGAGATTGATCCTGAACTCGTAGAGCTTGCCAAGAAGCAGGGTCGTGAGTTTACAGATGTAGATGCTCATACATTGCTTACTAATGCACTCGACGACTTCAAGAAGGAGATGGACGAGAACGGTTGGGAGTATGGTCAGGACGATGAGGAGCTCTTCGAACTCGCTATGCACCCAGAGCAGTATCGCAACTTCAAGAGCGGTCAGGCTAAGAAGAACTTCCTGGCTGACCTCCAGAAGGCAAAGGATGCCAAGCTCGGCAGCACCTTGACTCCAGCTCAGCTCGCAGAGTTCAAGCATGCCAAGGCTGATGCTATCGTAGCACCAGTAGCCGGTCAGATTTTCTGGGAGTTCCAGGGCGAGGGCGAGTGCCAGCCAGCTGTAGAGCCATTCATTGGTAAGGAGTACAAGGAAGGTGATGCCTTCTGCTACATCCTCGCTCCATGGGGTGAGTTTGAGACAGTTCCTGCCGCTTTGGGTGGTAAGCTCGTGGAAATCAATGCTAAGCAGGGCAGCAAGATCCGCAAGGGTGATGTCATCGCTTACATTGAGCGCAACGCTGAGTAAACATTGAATTTATGGATTATCAAGCAATTATTGATAAGTATTATCCTGAGGATACAGAGCTTCGCCGTATCCTCATTACACATAGTCAATCTGTAGCGCGAAAAGCGCTACAGATTGTTTCGTCTCATCCCGAACTGCATCTGGATGCCGAGTTTATAGAGGAAGCAGCCATGCTTCACGACATCGGAATCTTCCAGACCGATGCTCCTGGCATTCACTGTTTCGGTTCGCAGCCATACATCTGTCATGGCCGACTGGGTGCCGAACTGCTGCGCAAGGAAGGATATGAGCGACATGCTCGGGTATGCGAGCGCCACACCGGTGCCGGCATTACGAAAGAGCAGATCGAGAAGCAGCAACTGCCACTGCCTCACCAGGATTTTCTGCCGGAAACCATGGAGGAGAAGGTAATCTGCTATGCTGATAAATTCTTCAGCAAGACTCATCTCGACAAAGAAAAGAGTATCGAAAAGGCAGAGAAAAGTCTCGCTAAGTTTGGCGAGGAAGGAGTAAAGCGCTTCCAGGAATGGGAGCGGATGTTTGAAATAGGATAGAAGTTCAGTTGGGTGACTTCTTAACAATAATTTCTGAATGAGAAAACAATCAACTATAGCTGTTCTGATGTTTGCATCCATCGCTGCCATGATGGTTGCAAACCCGGGTATGCCTGCAGGAAAACACAAGAAGAAGCAGGCTGATTCCACTGCAGTGGCTGTGGGCGACTCCGTCTTTGTCGATTCGCTCGGCAATGAAATCATCAGTACGGAGACCGATACCACCCAGATGGACTCGCTGCAGAAGGCTATATGGAAACATAATAAGGTGGTGGATGACAGTATCCGACTCGACAGTATCAACAGAAAGAAGTCGGGAGGCATCGATGCACCTGTACAGTATCAGGCCGACGACTCGCTGGTATATGATGCCCACCACAAGGTGGCGCATCTCTATGGAAACTCGAACGTGAAGTACGAGAACATGGATCTTACCTCCGACCGCATCTCCATGGATCTGGATAAGAGCAATGTGAGAGCCAGCGGTACCAAGGACTCGATGGCTGATGGAGGCATCAAGGGAAAACCGGTCTTCAAGATGGGCAATGATACCTATGATACCGATACCATCAAGTTCAACTTCAAGAGCAAGAAGGCCCTTATTAATAATGTATATACCGAGCAGCAGGATGGATTCCTCACCGGTATGAAGTCGAAGCGAGATTCTTCGGGTGTCATCTATCTGCAGCATGGCAGATATACCACCTGCGATGATCCGCATCCCGACTTCTACATCTCGCTCTCCAGAGCCAAGGTGCGCCCGGGCAAGGATGTCATCTTCGGACCCGCCTATCTCGTGGTCTGCGATGTGCCGATGCCGCTGGGTATCCCATACGGATTCTTCCCGTTCACCAAGAGTTACAGCAGCGGTTTCATCATGCCTACCTATGGTGATGAGAGCGACCGCGGTTTCTATCTCCGTGACGGTGGATATTATTTCGCCATCAGCGACAAGTGGGATCTGAAACTGCTGGGAGAAATCTACACCAAGGGTTCGTGGGGACTGTCTGCGGCAAGCAATTACCGCAAGCGATACAAGTATTCCGGTTCCTTCTTCTTCAGTTACCAGGATACGCAGACGGGTGACAAGGGAATGCCTGACTTCACCAAGCAGGAGAGTTTCAAGGTGCAGTGGAGCCATCGCCAGGATTCCAAGGCAAATCCGTTCAGTTCGTTGTCGGCAAGCGTCAACTTCGCCACATCGAGCTATGAGCGTAACAACCTCAACTCGCTCTATAATCCTCAGACGATGACGCAGAGTACGAGAACCTCTTCCGTAAGCTGGAGCACCACTTTCTCGAGCATCGGAATGTCGCTCAGTTCTACGGCAAACCTTTCGCAGAATATGCGTGACTCATCCATAGCGATGACCTTGCCCGACCTGAACATCAGTATCTCCCGCTTCTATCCTTTCCGCAGAAAGAAGATGGTGGGTGATGAGAAATGGTACGAGAAGATAGCCATGAGCTATACCGGACATATCTCCAACAGTATCAATACCAAGGAGGATAAGCTGATGCACAGTTCGCTCATCAAGGACTGGCGAAACGGATGGCAGCATCAGATTCCGGTGAGTGCATCCTTCACCCTCTTCAAATATCTCAACGTGAATCCTTCGTTCAATTTCACCGACCGTATGTACACCAACAAGGTGGAGAGATCATGGGATGCCACTGCGCAGAAAGAGGTTTGCGATACCACCTACGGATTCCACAACGTATATAACTGGAACATGAGCATAGGACTCTCTACCAAGCTCTACGGCTTCTGGATTCCTAACCGCAAGCTGTTTGGCAACAGGATAGACAGGATCCGCCACGTGATTACCCCGACGGTAAGCTTCAGCTATGCACCTGATTTCGGAGCATCCCATTACGGCTATTGGGATACTTATCAGAAGACTGATGCCGACGGCAATGTATCGCTGGTAAGTTATTCGCCATATCAGAATGCCCTCTACGGCGTGCCGGGCAAGGGCAAGAGTGGTAACATTTCCTTCACGCTGGGCAACAACCTGGAGATGAAATGGAGGGATAAGAACGACAGCTTGAAGAAGGTGAGCCTCATTGATGCGTTTGATGTGAGCATGAGCTACAACACCGCTGCCAAGGTGCGCCCTTGGAGTGATATGAACATCAACCTGCGACTGAAATGGTGGAAGAACTATACCTTCAACATGAACGCCGTGTTTGCCACCTACGCCTACGAGATGGATGAGAACGGCAACGTATATGTCGGCAACCACACCGAGTGGGGCAAGGGCAGGTTCGGACGATTCCAGGGTATGTCGCAGAACTTCTCGTTCACCCTGAATCCTGAGAAACTGAAGAAACTCTTCGGCGGAGGCAGTGATGAGGACGACAAGGACAAGAACAAGCGCAAGGACGATGACGATGAAGGTATGGATACTGACATAGAGAGCAACGTGGACGACAGTATGGAGAAGGGAAAGACGGGAGCCAAGAAGAGCGGTGGCGGAAAGGCCAAGACCGACTCGGACGGCTATATGGCATTCAAGATGCCATGGTCGCTCACCTTCGGATATGGTATCACCATGCGTGAGGATACCCGAAGAGAGAAGTTCAACGAGAAATCGATGAGATATCCATACAAGTTCACCCAGAACCTGAATATGAGCGGTAACGTTCGTATCAGCGACGGATGGAACATCAGCTTCTCTTCCGGTTATGATTTTGATAATCATAAGCTGAGTATGACCACCGCAAGTCTGGCCCGCGACCTGCACTGCTTCAACATGAGCTGTTCGGTAGTGCTGGCGCCATATACCAGCTATAACTTCACCTTCCGATGCAATGCAGCCACATTGACGGATGCCCTGAAGTATGACAAGCGAAGCGGTTATTCGAATGCTGTACAGTGGTATTAAGCCACCCGGAACGATATGAAATAGCAAGACGAGGATAGCAAGTATTGAAAAAATGCGGGCTATCCTCGTTTTTTATGACCCTATATTTGGATATGTCGATTTTTAATCGTATTTTTGTAGCGGTTATCTGAAAATAAGTAATCAGACTAAATATAATATATAATGAACAAGAAAACCGTATCTATTTTAACCTTTGCGATGCTGGGGGCACTTTCTGCCACCGCACAGCAGAAGACAGCATTGTCTTACTGGTTCGACACGCCTGTTACCCTGAAGGGACAGCAAGTTTGGTATGGAGGCCATCCTGAGAAATGGACTCACAAGAAGCCAATCTCGGCTGGTGATACCGCCCGCAATCCGGATTTGGATTGGGAGTCAAAGTCATTGCCTATCGGTAATGGAAGCATCGGTGCCAATATCCTGGGATCGGTAGAGGCAGAACGTATCACCCTGAACGAGAAGACGCTCTGGCGTGGCGGTCCGAACACCAAGAAGGGCGCTGCCTACTATTGGGATGTGAACAAGAATTCTGCCCATGTGATGCAGGAAATCAGAGATGCCTTTGCAGCCAACGACTGGGAGAAGGCTTCACAGCTTACCCGCAAGAACTTCAACAGTCCGGTTCCATACGAGTCTTATGCCGAGGATCCATTCCGTTTCGGTAGCTTTACCACGATGGGCGAGGCGTATATCGAGACCGGATTGAGCACCGTGGGTATGTCGAAATATCGCCGTGCCCTGTCGCTCGATTCAGCTTTGGCTACCGTTTCTTTCGTCAAGGATGAAGTGAGCTATCAGCGTGAATATTTCATCTCTTATCCTGCCAATGTGATGGCTATCCGCTACAAGGCTTCCCGTCCTGGTAAGCAGAATCTTGTATTCTCTTATGCGCCTAACCCTGTCTCTACAGGCAAGATGGTGGCTGACGGCAAGAACGGTCTGCTCTGGGATGCACGTCTCGATAACAACGATATGCAGTATGCCATCCGCATCCGTGCCATCAACAAGGGCGGTAGCCTTTCTAACGAAGGTGGAAAGCTGACCGTGAAGGGTGCCGACGAGGTGGTATTCCTCATTTCTGCCGATACCGATTACAAGGCAAACTATAACCCTGATTACAACGATCCTAAGACCTACGTGGGCGTGGATCCGCTGGCTACTACCCACGACTGGGTGAGCAAGGCAGAGGGTAAGGGCTATGTGCAGCTGCTGGCTGAGCATTACAAGGATTACAGCCGCCTGTTCAATCGCGTGAGCCTGAATCTGAATGATGTGGATAACGCCAACGATATGCCTATCGATGAGCGCCTGGCTAACTACCGTAAGGGTGCCAAGGATTTCTATCTGGAGCAGCTCTACTATCAGTTTGGCCGCTATCTCCTCATTGCCTCTTCACGTCCTGGCAACATGCCTGCCAACCTGCAGGGTGTATGGCATAACAACGTGGATGGTCCTTGGCGTGTTGACTACCATAACAATATCAATCTCCAGATGAACTACTGGCCAGCCTGCACCACCAACCTGAGCGAGTGCGAGCTTCCGCTCTTCGACTTCATCCAGACACAGGTGAAGCCGGGTGAAAAGACAGCCAAGTCATATTACGGTACCCGTGGCTGGACCACATCTGTATCCAGCAACATCTTCGGTTTCACTTCTCCGCTGGCAAGCGAGGATATGTCTTGGAACTTCTCTCCATTCGCCGGTCCATGGTTGGCTACCCATCTCTGGGATTATTACGACTATACCCGCGATAAGAAGTTCCTGAGCGAGACAGCATACGATATCATCAAGGGAAGTGCTAATTTCGCAACAGATTATCTGTGGCATCGCAAGGATGGCGTCTATACAGCGGCTCCTTCCACCTCTCCAGAGCACGGACCGATAGACGAGGGTGCCACCTTCGCTCATGCCGTGATTCGTGAGATTCTGCTCGATGCCGTAGAGGCGAGTAAGATTCTGGGCAAGGATGCCAAGGATCGCAAGCAGTGGGAAGATGCCCTGAAGCACATTGCTCCTTATCAGATTGGCCGTTACGGACAGTTGATGGAGTGGTCGAAGGATATCGATGATCCTAAGGATGAGCATCGCCATGTGAACCATCTTTTCGGTCTGCATCCGGGCCGCACCATTTCTCCTATCACCACACCTGTGCTGGCGAAGGCTTCCAAGGTGGTATTGGAGCATCGTGGCGATGGTGCCACGGGATGGTCTATGGGTTGGAAGTTGAACCAGTGGGCTCGTCTGCACGATGGCAACCATGCCTACAAGCTTTATGGCAATCTCCTGAAGAATGGAACATTGGACAACCTCTGGGATACGCACGCCCCATTCCAGATAGATGGTAACTTTGGCGGTACAGCGGGTATCACCGAGATGCTGATGCAGAGTCACATGGGCTTTATCCATCTCCTGCCAGCCCTGCCAGATGCATGGCAGAAGGGTTCCATCAAGGGTCTCCGTGCCAAGGGCAACTTCACGGTGGATATCTATTGGGACAACGGCCGCCTTACCAAGGCTGTCATCCTCTCCGGCTCCGGCGAACCTTGTCAGGTAAGATATGGAGATAAGGTGAAGAAGATGAAGACCCAGAAGGGTAAGACCTATGAGGTTAAGTTTTAATCAATAAAAAAATGTGGTTGATAAAACGGATTTGTTTTCCGTTTTGTCAACCACATTTTTTATGATTATTCGTTGAGATGCTTCAGCCTTCTCTTTGCCTCGGGATGGCTAGGATAGAGGGTGAGCGCCTTTCTGTAATTGGTGACAGCTGCTTCTTTCATGCCCTCTTTCTCGCACTCCTTACCCATGATGACATACTCCGTGGCAAGGCGCTTCAGGAATTTCTCCTGCTTCTTCTTTTCTTCATCCTTCTGCTTGATAACTTCACGCAAACGCTCGTTCTCTGCCTGCAACTCATTCACCTTGTTCAGCTTCTTGCGGATGAAGCGCTTGGCAAGCGGATGCTCGATGTCGTAACGGCTGTGGATGGCGAGGAAGAAATTATCCAGGGCGGTTTGCATGTCACCTTTGTCATACGCTTTTACGGCATCGTGATACTGCCTGTCTGCCTTGCTCTGCGTCAGCGCCGTGTGGATGGTGTTCTGGTTGTTATACTGGCGGGCAAACTGCTTCACCTCGTTGCGGACGAATATCTCGCTGGGACGGATAGGTTCCTGCAGACTGATACCCTCCAGACTGGTGCAGCGGGATAATGCCACATAGGTCTGACCGCCTGCAAAAACTCCTCCCGTGAAATCAATCTTCACCTGATTGAAAGTCAGACCCTGGCTCTTGTGTACGGTAATCGCCCAGGCAAGTCGGATAGGGTATTGCTCGTATCTGCCAATCTCCTCCTCCTCAATCTTCTTTTCCACCTCGTTGAAATGATAGCGCATGTTGCTCCAGGCGGCAGGCTCCACCATCACATCCTGTCCATTCTCGGTGCGCACATATATCTTGGCATCATCTTCATCATCGAACCCGATGATGGTGCCCAGGGTACCGTTCACCCATTGGTGCTCGATATCATTCTTGATAAAGATAATCTGTGCTCCGGTCTTCAGGTACAGTTCGATAGGGGTAGGCAGACTGCTTTCCGGAAACTCGCCCTGGATATTGCCCCGGAAGAGTGTTGGCTCTCCTGGCAGGAGCTTGAGCTGGTTTTCGTTGATGAAATCCACGGTATCTCGGCGGGTAGAGAGGGGGATGGCAAGCTTGGAATCACTCTCGTCGAGTTGGGCACCCACCCGCTGGTTGAGCAGCTGCAGGTCTTGACTCTGCGCCTGACTGGTTCGGATATGGTCGAGGATGCCGATGAAGACAGGGTCGCTCTGGCGATAAACTTTCTTGAGTTCGATGCTGACGAGCTGGAACTGCTGGAAGATCTTGGCATCGAAGAAGAAGCTGCTGCGATAGAAAGGATTCAGCAGTTTGCGGTCCTCCTCCTTTACCACCGGTTCCAACTGATAGATGTCGCCCACCAGCAGAAGTTGCTTTCCACCGAACGGCTCCCTCATATTGCGGCAATACACACGCAGCACCTTGTCGATGAAATCGATGATGTCTGCACGCACCATACTGATCTCATCGATGATGATGAGTTCCACTTCACGGATAATCTTGATTTTCTCGGAATTATATTTCAATGTATTCCGGATGTTGCGCACGGAATACATACTGTCGTTGGGCAGCAGGGGGTGGAAGGGCAGCTTGAAGAAACTGTGCAGGGTGCTTCCGCCGGCATTGATGGCTGCGATGCCTGTAGGTGCCAGAACGATGTGTTTCTTCTTGGTATTGGCTGCGATGTACCGCAGAAAAGTAGATTTACCCGTCCCCGCCTTTCCGGTGAGGAAAAGCGAACGACGGGTAAACTGTATGATTTGGAGTGCATTCTGCAGCTCCGCATTGTCGAGATCAATCATATTTTATTTTTAAAGGTCGTCGAAGTTGACAGGCTGTTCTGTTGGCTTTGTCTTCTTCTTCTCTTTCTTTTCTTCTGTAGCTCCTGAAGCAGAAGATTCTCCTTCCGACTTGACTGCAGGAACCTCCTTTGTAATAGGATTGCCGTTTTCGTCGAGGATGATTTCCTCTGTGAATGCGGTGCTATCCACACGGGTAGTATCTACCTTTGGTTTTGGTGCATAGCTTGCGCAGATATACATATCTCGTGTAATGTCGCCATCCTGAGGCTTGTCGAACTTGGCGTGATACTGCTGGAAGGCAGGATCGCCGAATACAGACTGCATGAAGTAACCGCATATTGGCAATGCTGTTCGGGAACCCTGACCCAAGGCTCCGGTGCGGAAGTGGAGACAGCGGTATTCGCCACCTACCCAGGCACCAACCACCAGTTTAGGACTTACACACATGAACCAGGCATCTGAGTGGTTGTTGGTCGTACCCGTCTTTCCGCCAAATTCGGTGTCACGGTAGTTGCCTACATATCCCCAAAGGCTCTGCGATGTACCGCCCGGCTCCTTCATACCGCCCTGCAGCAACTGCTGCATCAGGAAGGCACTCTTGTAAGGAATTACCTGCTCCTCTGTAGAAGGACCTTCATATACCACCTTGCCGTCGTGGTCCACAATCTTGGTAACCAATACCGGGTCGTGGTGCTTACCATTGTTTGCAATGGTACTGTAGGCACAGGCCATCTCCAGCAGGTTCACATCGCTGGAACCCAAGGCAAGGGCTGGTGTGTCATCCAGTGGACTGTTGATACCCATCTTCTGGGCGGTTTCGATGATGCGCTTGATGCCCATCTCCTGTCCCAGGCGTACTGCCACGGAGTTGATACTCTTGGCGAAGGCACTCTTCAATGGGATGCTGTCACCCGAGAAAGAACCGTTGGCGTTGGATGGTCTCCAGATGGTCATCTCGTGCTTCTTCTTGTCATATACCTCCATCGAGATATATTCGTCGCGGCGCTTGTCGCAAGGAGTCAATCCCTGGTTCATTGCCTCGGTATAGACGAAGAGCTTGAAGGTAGAACCCGGCTGGCGCTCGGCTGTTACCTTGTCATACTTCCAGTGGTCGAAGTCGATGTCGCCCACCCACGCCTTCACGGCTCCCGTCTGTGGCTCCATAGCCACGAAAGCACTGTGCATGAAGGTAGTCATATACTTGATACTATCTTCTGAAGTCATGTTGATAGTGATGCTTCCCTTGTCGTAATCGAATACCTTAACCGGGTGAACCCACTCCTTATAATAGTAGTTCACGGAGTCTGGATTGTTAGGGAAGCGAGCCACCAGATCCTTGTAGAATGGCTGTCGCTCGGCGATGCCCTGGATGAAGTTTGGAATCACCTGGTGGTTCTCATCCTGCCAAGGTTCCTGTCCCATCCATTTTCCCTTTCCTGCCTGTGTGCGGCGGATGCTCCAGTGGTTGTTGAAGTTCTGCTGCACCTGCTTCATCTGCTTGCGGGCAGCCTCCTCGGCATACTTTTGCATGCGGGTATCTATGGTGGTGTAGATCTTCAGTCCGCTGGTATAGAGATCGTAACCTTCTTCCTTGCACCAGTCTTTCAGGTAGTTGGCTACAGCCTCACGGAAGTATTTTGCCTGTCCGTCGTAGTTTTCCTCTACCTTGAAGTCGAGCTTGATAGGCTCAGCCTTCAGCTGGTCGTATTCTGCATGTGACAGATCGCCGTGTGTCACCATATTATATAATACGGTGTTGCGGCGTGCCAGACTGTTCTCCGGATTGGTACGTGGATTGTAATAGGTGGTAGCCTTCAGCATACCCACGAGTACGGCAGCCTGGTCGGTGGTCAACTCCTTAGGAGTGGTATTGAAGTAAGTCTTGGCGGCAGTCTTGATACCGTAAGAGTTACTACCGAAATCCACGGTGTTGGCATACATGGTGATGATTTCCTTCTTCGAGAAAACCGTCTCCAGCTTCACGGCGATGATCCACTCCTTGCTCTTGATGATGAGCAGGCGGAGTACAGGCACCTTGCCGAGCAATCCCGTAGAATACTGCGAACGGACACGGAACATATTCTTTGCCAGCTGCTGCGTGATGGTAGAAGCACCACGGCCATTGTGATGCAGGAGAGCATCCTTGGCAGCAGCAAAAACGCCGATAGGGTCGATACCGATATGCTTGTAGAAACGCTCATCCTCGGTATCTACCAGAGCCTTGAAGAAGGCTGGGTTCACCTCGTCGTATTCTACAGGAGTACGATTCTCATTGAAATACTTACCGATGAGCTTGCCATCGGCACTATAAATCAAGGAAGCCTCGGAAGTCTGAGGATTCAGAATACCTGAAAAATAACCAGGTGACTTACCGAAAAGCCATAAGAAGTTAATATCGACAGCACCTAAATAAAGGATAAAGGCGACAATACAACTTGCCAAGGCGACTACCGTCTTGGTGTACCACGCTCTTCCCTGATACAATGTCTTGTACCAAGGCCAAAAGGCGCAAAGCTTTTGCCATATCCAGGCAAAGATAGTCTTGACTTTGTTCATAATCGTTTTTCTGTTTTTGTCGGTGCAAAGGTACAATAATAATTTGAAAAACCATCAATCTTTGTGTTTTTATTTGTTATAAAGTCTCAATCGATGTGTATGAAATGTTTCAGGAACTTTATCGGATGTTTCATTCCGGCGGAAATCTTCTGTTTTTAACTTTTTTCACCATAAAAAAACTCTTAAAATGCTTGCAGAAACAAAAAATATTAGTACCTTTGCGCTCAGCAAAAACAAGTAAATTATATAAAAACTTAATATAAAACACAAGAATTATGGTAAGCAACAACATTCCACAAGTAAAGCTCGGTATTATTGCCGTTAGCCGTGACTGTTTTCCAATCGCGCTTTCTACTCAGCGCCGTGAGAACATCGTAAAAGAGTACAAAGGTGAGATTTTCAACTGTCAGACTACAGTTGAGAACGAGAAAGATATGCTCAAGGCTGTGGCTGAAGTGAAGGAGCAGGGCTGCAACGCTCTGGTTGTATTCCTTGGTAACTTCGGTCCTGAGACCCCTGAGACTTTGATTGCTAAGAACTTCGATGGTCCTGTTATGTTCGTAGCAGCTGCTGAAGGTGATGGCGACATGATCAATGGTCGTGGTGATGCATACTGCGGTATGCTCAACTGCTCTTACAACCTCGGTATGCGCCACCTGAAGGGTTATATTCCAGAGTACCCTGTTGGTACAGCAGAGGAAGTAGCTAAGATGATTGCAGACTTCGTACCGGTAGCTCGCGTCATCATCGGTTTGAAGGGCTTGAAGATTATCACATTCGGTCCACGTCCTCAGGACTTCTTCGCCTGCAACGCTCCTATCAAGGGCTTGTATGAATTGGGTGTAGAGATTGAGGAGAACTCAGAGCTCGACCTCCTCGTGGCTTATAAGGAGCACGCGAACGATCCACGTATCGACGAGGTTTGCGCTGATATGGCCAAGGAGATGGGCGAGGGATGCTACTATCCTGACCTCAGCCGCAGAATGGCACAGTTTGAGTTGACATTGCTCGACTGGGCAGAGGCTCACAAGGGTTCTCGCCAGTATGTAGCATTCGCCGACAAGTGCTGGCCAGCTTTCCCAAGCCAGTTCGGTTTCGAGCCTTGCTATGTTAACAGCCGTCTCGTTAGCCGCGGTATTCCTGTAGCTTGCGAGGTAGATATCTATGGTGCTTTGTCTGAGTACATCGGTATGTGTGCTTCTGATGATACTGTAACATTGCTCGACATCAACAACTCTGTTCCTCTGTATATCTATGATGAGGACATCAAGGGTAAGTACGATTACAAGTTGACTGATACCTTCATGGGCTTCCACTGCGGTAACACTCCACAGTGCAAGATGTGCTCTAGCCGTAAGATCAAGTATCAGTTGATCCAGAACCGTTTGTTGGAGAATGGTGGTACACCAGACTTCACCCGTGGTACATTGGAGGGCGATATCGCTGCTTCTGACATCACATTCTATCGTCTGCAGTGCGATTCAGAGGGTAACCTCCGTTCTTACATCGCAGAGGGTGAGGTTCTCGATGTTCCTACACGTTCATTCGGTGGTATCGGTATCTTCGCCATCAACGAGATGGGCCGCTTCTATCGCCACGTCTTGGTTCAGAAGGGCTATCCACACCACGGTGCAGTAGCTTTCTCTCACGTAGGCAAGACCCTGTTCGAGGTATTCAAGTATCTTGGCATCAAGGATATCGCTTACAACCAGCCAGCTAGCCTGCCTTATCCAACCGAGAATCCTTGGAAGTAAGATAAAAATTATATGAAATAATGAAGGCGATTGCTTTTCCCCAAAGGGGATGGCAATCGCCTTTTTGTTTTCTAAGAACCCCGCCACTAAAAGAAACGGCAATTTTGAACATTTTGTGATATTTTGTGAATAGTGATAATCGACAGAAAAGCAGTATCTTTGCACCAGACATCAATCATATTGTATATCATAAGAAACATATTAAAAATGAACAAGAAAAAGATATTGTGTTTTTGTCTGGCTCTCGGAGCTTTTTCTGCAATGATGGCGCAGGAAACTCTGTCGCTGAGCCAGTGCCTGCAGATGGCGGTGGAGAATAACCTGTCGCTGCAGAAAAGCAGAAACGAGATTGCAAAGGGAAAGTATTCCATCAGCGAGAACCAGGCGAAGCTGCTGCCACAGATCAACGCCGTGGCACAGTTGAACGACAACTTCACCCCTCCCGTTTCCGTGACGGATGGTTCTGCCTACGGCAAACCTTACAATGTAACCAAAACCCTGCAGTATAATGCTTCGGCAGGCTTGCAGCTCCAGATGCCACTCTACAACCAGATGGTGAATACTGCCATCGACATTGCCAAGATTGCAGACCATCTCAACCAGCTCTCTTACGAGAAGGCACGTGAAGATCTCATCGTACAGACTGCCAAGATGTATTACATGGCGCAGAATACGGTTGAGCAGATCCGTCTGGTGAACGACAACATCAAGCGCCTGGAGGAACTCTATGGTATCACCCAGGCTTTCTACGATAATCAGATGAGTCTTGAGGTAGATGTGAAGCGTGTGAAACTCAACATCGAGAATCTCACCGTACAGCGTGATAACGCCATTGCCATGCTCGATCAGCAATATACCATGCTCAAGTATGTGATAGATTATCCTGCAGAAAAGCAAATCAAGGTAAGTGATGTGAATCCGGGAGAGATAGAAACGGTGAATGCCAACGGACTGAATACCAATCTCTACGAACTCCAGCTCCTGGAAAAGAGAAAGGAACTTGCCCAGAAGCAGACCAAGCTTGCCAAGGATGGCTACCTGCCATCGGTGAGTCTTACGGGTAGCCTGATGTTTTCTGCCTTTACCGATAAGATTGAACATTGGATTCATTCGGGCGAATCAAACCATTGGTATGGTTCCAACGGCATCGGCATCCAGCTGAGAGTACCAGTCTTTGATGGTTTCGAGAAGCGTTCCAAGATAAGACGTGCCAAGATGGAGGAGGAGAATGCCCGCATCGGATACGAGGATGCCTTGAAAGGCATGCAGGCAAACTATATGAACGCCGTGAGTGAGGTGAACAACAGTCAGCGCAACTACAAGAAGCAGTTTGACAACTACACCCTGGCGCAGGATGTATATAGCGTAACAGCCGACCAGTATAAAGAAGGTGTAGGAACGATGACCGCCGTTCTCCAGGATGAGATGCGCATGAGCGAAGCCATGAACAATTATCTCACCGCCTATTATAAATATAAGGTGGCAAACCTCTCGCTCCTGAAACTCACCGGACAATTGGATCAGGTAAAATAGCAAAGGAATCATTAAGAAATAATCAATCAGAATATAACAATGGAACAGAACGAAAACAACAAGATAGAAACCGCTCGTGAGGATAATGCTGCAACCATTCAGACTTCTCACGAGGAAATGCAGAAGAAATTGAAGAAGCAGCGTATCCGTCAAATCATCGCCAGCCTTATCGGCGTAGCTATTCTCGCCTTCGGTCTCTGGAAGATAGTCTGCCTTTTTCTGGATTATAATGCCAACGAGACCAGTAACGATGCCCAGATAGAACAGTATATCTCTCCTGTCAACCTCCGTGCATCGGGCTATGTAGCCAAGGTTTGCTTCAAGGAGCACGAGGAGGTGCACAAGGGTGATACGCTCCTGGTTCTTGATGACCGTGAGTATCGCATCCGACTGATGGAGGCTGAGGCTGCCCTGAAGGATGCCAAGGCGGGTGCCAACGTGATTGATGCTACCCAGCAGACCACCCAGACTTCGGCTTCCGTCTATTCGGCATCTATCGATGAGATAGAGGTGCGCCTTGCCAAACTTGCCAAGGACTGTGAGCGCTATCGGAACCTGGTAGAGAAGAAGGCGGCTACACCTATCCAGCTGGAGCAGCTGGAAGTGGAATATGCGGCTACCAAGAAGAAACTGGAGTCGGTAAAGCGACAGCAGGCTGCTGCCTATAAGGGCGTGAACGAGGTGGTTACCCGCAAGCAGAATGTGGCTGCTGCCATCCAACGGGCCGAGGCTGCGGTGGAGATGGCGAAGCTGAACCTCTCTTATTGCGTGGTTGTTGCACCATGTGATGGTAAGTTGGGTCGCCGCACCCTGGAAGAGGGACAGATGGTAAGCGCCGGAACCACCATCACCTATATCCTTCCTAATGCCCAAAAGTGGGTCAGCGCCAACTATAAGGAAACTCAGGTAGAGAATCTCTATGTAGGTCAGAAGGTACGCATGACGGTGGATGCCATCAGCAACAAGGAGTTTGAGGGCACCGTTACCGCTATCTCCGGAGCTACCGGTTCCAAGTATTCTCTTGTTCCTACCGATAACTCAGCCGGTAACTTCGTGAAGATTCAGCAGCGTGTGCCTGTAAGAATCGACTTCACCAACCTCAGTAAGGAGGATAATGCCCGTCTGGCTGCAGGTATGATGGTGATTGTGAAGGCTGAGAGAAATAAAAAGTAGCTAGAAGGAAATGAAGTAATATATGGAAGAAGAATATAAGAATTATCCGTTCTATGACTGGGTGCCGAAACCGCTGGGCATCATCTTCATGATCATCCTCTTCGTGCCGATGATTACGATGAGTGGTGTCTATTCCGCCAACAGCGGAGAGATGATGAGCGGACTGGGCATCCAGTCGGAATACATCGCCTTTGCGGGCTTCTGCACGTCGATAGGAATGGCGGCTTTCTCGCCGTTCTTCTACGAACTGGTGTGCATCCGAAGAGAGAAGATGATGTGTATCGTGGGATTCTCCATTCTCTTTTTGCTCAGTTTTGTCTGCGCCCAGACCGATTCGCTGTTCATCCTCGGACTGTGCAGTCTGCTGATGGGCTTTGTTCGCCAGACGCTTCTGATGGCGCATCTCTTTGTACTCATCCGGTATGGTTTCGGCATCGAGGCAACGAAGAATATCACGCCGGGTTGCGAGCCTACCACCGAGGAGGCTTGGGATGCGGTGGATTCAGAAAAGATGGTGTCCCAGCCGGTCATCTATCTCTTCTTCATGATCATCGGACAGTTGGGCACCTGGCTCACGGCTTGGCTTGCCTATGCTTACGAGTGGCAGTATGTGTATCATTTCATGATGGCATTCATGCTGGCGGGCATCATCATCGTGTTCTTCACCATGCCTTATCATAAGTATCCGATGCCGAAGTTCCCGATCACGATGTCGAAGTTTGGCAATGTCACGGTGTTCAGCATCATGCTCTGCTCGTTTGCCTATGTAATGGTGTTCGGCAAGACGCTGGACTGGTTTGATGATCCTACCATCCGTTATTCTACGGTGGTCTGTCTCATCTTCACCGCCCTGTTTATCTATCTGGAGAAGACCCGCCGCTCACCTTATTTTATCATGGAGGTGTTCCAGCTCAGGGTTATCAATTACGGCATCATGCTGTTCTTCCTCCTGATGGTCTGCAACTCCAGCGCCATGTTCGTGAATGTATTCACCAATGTGGGAATGAAGATAGACAACTGGCAGAATGCCACCCTGGGCAACTGGGTGATGGTGGGATATACCGTGGGCTTGATCTTCGCGGTCATCGCCAGAGCCAAGAATGTTCATCTGAAGTGGATGTACTGTCTGGGCTTCCTCTTTATCGGAGGCTACGCCCTCTTTATGTATTTCGAGGTGCAGAACGATGGCATGTATGAGCGCATGAAATGGCCTATCATCATCCGTTCTACGGGAATGATGCTGCTCTATTCGCTCATCTCCACAATAGCCAATCAGCGCATGCCTTACCGCTTCATGTCCACCTGGGTCTGCATCATGCTTACCGTCCGTATGGTCATCGCCCCCTGCATCGGTTCGGCGCTCTACACCAATGTGCTTCAGCATCGCCAGCAGTATTACGTCACCCGCTTTGCACAGGATTACGACCGTACCAGCTTGGAGACGGCAAAGACCTATGACCAGACGGTAAGAGGCATGCAGTATCAAGGCAAGACGGAGACCGAGGCGCAGAACATGGCTGCCATGAGTATGAAGGGAAAGGTACAGGTTCAGGCCACGCTGGTATCCATCAAGGAGATGGCAGGCTGGACCTTCTATGGCTGTCTGGTATGTGCCGGCTTGATGCTCGTGATACCTTGGCGCAAGCGCAACATCAAGGAGCTGACCCGTGAGTATCTACTGAAGAATGTGAATGAGAAAAACCTGGGAAGGAGGTAAAGGCAAGAAAGCCATCAACTCTTCTGGGTATTCGGCAAGAATCCTGCTATGATGCCGAGCAATGGCAGGAAGGCACTCACCTGGAAGATAAACTCAATACTGGTCTTGTCGGCTAACCAGCCGAAGAACGCTGAGCCAAGTCCTCCCAGTCCGAACATCAGGCCGAAGAAAATGCCTGCTATCAATCCCACTTTATCTGGCATCAGGTCGGTGGCATATACCACGATGGAAGAGAATGCCGAGGCGATGATTAAGCCAGAAAGGAAGGTACAGATGATGGTCCATGTGAAGTTCACAAAAGGCATGGCGATGGCAAAGGGTGCTGCTCCCAGAATGGAGAACCAGATGACATACTTTCTGCCAAACTTGTCACCCAGCATTCCTCCTGCCACCGTACCTATGGCAAAGGCGGCAAGGAATACGAAGAGGCACAGCTGCGAGGTCTGTACCGATACGCCGAACTTATCCATCAGGAAGAAGGTGAAGTAACTCGTAATGCATGCCGTATAGAAATACTTGGAGAACACGAGCATGATGAGGATGAACAGAGCCCAATACTTCACCCTTTTAGAGATATGGGTATTAAGAAGGGGCTGTTTCTGGGGATGGTTCACCACGTAAGCCAGTCGTGCCTTATACCAGACTCCCAATCTTACCATGATGATGGCGGCAAGCAGGGCTGCAAGGGCAAACCAGGAGATGGCATGCTGGCCGAAAGGCAGGATGATGATGGCGGCAAGCAAAGGTCCTATTGCAGATCCTCCATTGCCACCCACCTGGAAGATGGACTGTGCCAGACTCTTCTTGCCTCCCGATGCCATCTGGGCCACTCTCGATGCTGTGGGATGAAACACGGACGAACCCAGGCCGACAACGCTTACTGCCAGGAGAATCAGGAAATAATTCTCGGCGAAAGCCAGCAGGAGCAGCCCCACCAACGTGAAGCACATGCCGATGGAGAGGGCATAGGGACGGGGATGCTTATCGGCATAAAGTCCTGTGAAAGGTTGCAGGATGGAAGATGTCATCTGGAAGACCAGTGTGATGATACCAATCTGTGCAAACGAGAAGTCGAACTTATCCTTCACAATCGGATAGATGGAAGGGATAATCGACTGAATCATATCGTTCAGAAAATGGGAAATGCTACAGATAATGAGCATGGAATACACCGTACCCTCTACCATCGTAGGATTTCCCTTGATTTTACTGCCTATTGACTTGATGTTCATTTCTTTTATTTTTTATCTTTTTTATTTTCTTATTTGAAAATCAACATTATGTTGTTTTTATTCAGTCAGATACGATTGAGTAGTGCATTATATTGTACATTTCCTGCAAAGGTAATAAATATTTCTAGATTACGCAAGAAAAGGTGCAATATAATGTTCTTTTTTTGAAAAATTATAAGTTCATGGTCTTTGATCCGGAAGCGCTGGGAATCTGCTAAAATATCATAAATAATCGGGATTGTTATCAGATGGAATTGATATTTTTGTTATCTTCGCAGTTCAAGCAATTTGAAAAAATGGAGATAACAGACAATATAATCATATATGAGGCAAATGAATTTCCTCATTTTCTGATGCAACCTTTCTATTCTGACTATGTGGGAATAGTGATTTGCCATCAAGGGATGTTCCGTTTCTGTGTAGATGGAACATCCTTTGTTGCGTCGATGGGAGAGACCGTTTTTCTCTCTCCCGGAATCCTATTTCATGTGCAGGAAGTCTCTGCAGACTTCCGATATACGTTGCTTTTTTATCGTGTGGAACAGATTCTCCACATGCTGGGAAATACCGTAGTCAGCATGCGGCTTTATTCTACGCTCTATCCCCAGTCGTGCACGGTAGCTCATACGGAATATGAGGAGATGCTGACCTCTTATGCCCGGATGCTTTTGGATTTAGAGCAGAAGGAGAAGCATGACACCTACAGTTTGCATGAGCAGAAGTTGCTTCTGATGGCGGTAACCTATCGTCTTTGCAGCATTTTTTCTGCTTCGTTCCAGAAGGAAGGTAAGGAGATGCGACGTAAGATAGAGACTTTCGAGATGTTGGTGAAGCTGATAGAGGAGAACTTCATGCGTGAGCGGAGTGTGGCTTTCTATGCCGACCAGCTCTGCATCACTCCCAAATATCTCTCCGTCATCGTGAAGTCGGTATGTGGCAAGACGGTTCAGCAGTTGATTTTCAAGGCGATTATCCGTCGCAGCATTTATCTGATGAAGAATACGGACAAGACGATTCAGCAGATAGCCAGTGATCTCAGCTTCCCTAATGCCTCATCCTTCGGCACCTTCTTCAAGAAGCATACCGGATTATCGCCAAAGAATTACCGCATGGGGGCGGAGTAGCTTAATTTGTAAATGCTTTATACTTTTTAGCATGCGAAATTAAAATTTCTCCCCAAAAGTTTGCCGGTTTCGAATAATCTTCGTACCTTTGTACCCGCTAGAACCCGCCAAGCCTCTCAACGATGCTCAAATGTGCGGGTCGTTTTATTTTTATACATTTTGAACCTTCTAAACTCATTCCTTTATGAATAGTCTTATCCCATTTCAAAAGGAATACCAACATGCAGATGCTCTTGTTCAATTACTCTTGTCAAGAGGACTTGCTATTGATAATCCCGGTAAAGCAGAACAGTACCTAAAGACGATAAATTATTATCGCCTTTCAGCATATATGTATCCATTGCTTTTAGTTCCCAAGTCAGAGCATCGGTTCAAGACAGATGCAAATTTCCGACAGGTCATGATGTTGTATCGTTTTGACAAGAAGCTTCGTCTGTTTATGTTTAATGAAATCGAGAAAATCGAGATAGCCGTTCGTACAGCTATCGTTGATGAGTGTACATCAGCGTTTGGAGATAGCTTCTGGATGACGAATGCTTCTTACTTTATAGATTCAAATAAGTTTCAGAAGACTTTGGTTTTACTAAAACATGAAGTAGAAAAGTCTCGTGAAGAATTTATTGCGCATTTTAAGCAAACGTATTCTGATCCATATCCGCCAGCTTGGATACTGGCAGAACTCATTCCTTTGGGTGTAATGGTAAACATCTTTAATAATCTCAAGAATGCGCAAGTAAAAAAGCGGATAGCTTTACGTTTTGGATTGCAATTAAAGGTGTTTAATTCATGGATGACAATTATAACTTTAACAAGAAATTCTTGCTGTCATCATGCAAGAGTATGGAATAAGCAGAATACAATGTTGCCTATGGTTCCACGTCGAACCACCCATGCTTGGATAACATTACCTTCCAATCCTTTGCGAGTTTATTATAATCTTTGTATCATTAAGTATTTCTTGGATACAATTTCGCCCAATAATGATATGGGGAAGAAGTTACGTGATTTGTTATCGGCTTTCCTTCTTGTTGATCCTGCACCAATGGGATTTCCAGAGGGTTGGGAGAACGAGGAATTGTGGAAAATCAGGTAAAGTTAAGCAAAAGATTAAAATTTATCCCCAAAAATTTGCTGGTTTCGAAAAATCTTCGTAACTTTGCAGCACTAGTACCCGCCAAGCCTCTCAACGATGCTCAAATGTGCGGGTCGTTTTATTTTTATACATTTCCCTTGCTGAGATTCTCGTATTTTCAAACGATTCTTATTTCTTTGGGAATATTGAAAATATGGAAGAAAATTATAATACGTTAATAATCAAAGGATTATAATTTTGTTAGTTAGTAGCGTTGAAATAGAAATTCTATAGTTGTACGACTATACCCCCTATAGTTGTACAACTATAACTCTACAGTTGTACGACTATAGCCTATATAGTCGTACGACTACAACTTTATAGTCGTACAACTATAGGGTATTCGCTTAATTAGAAGCAGAAAATAGGGTATTTGATATGCACAAAACTCCCTATTTTCGTTACTAGATTCCAAGTTTACCAGTATGCAAAATTTGGTTATAAGTATTGACAAAAATAACACTTGTTGCTGAGAAAGATTCCTTCTGCTCCATGCAGTTGTGCCCTAGATAGCTTTATCTTCGAATGAAAAGATTCAGCTCGTTCATATACATACACAGAACTTATATCCAAAACTCATCGCCCACCAGCTGATTTCCACTTGCACAACAGGTGTTGGGCGAGCGCATATCAGCTGTTATGCAAGCGCACAACAGCTGTTGTGCGGCTGAAGATATAGGCTTCTCCGGCTTATAACATTAATTCTTCCGGCAACAAGTAAAGGTTACTCCGAAGACTATTTACGTAAAAACGATGCAACAACGATAGTACTTACAAGGCGCAAAGACGTTACTGAGAGATCGCCATTGATAGTACTGCCGATGCGTAAAGCGGCTTGTAGCGTTTATTGCCAGGCACCAAACGATACGTCGGGAGCTTTTTTATAAAAGCACCACTCTGCTTTTTACTCTTCACTCTTCACCAAATCGGCTGAAACCCCGATAAACACTGGGGTTGCGAGTGGTGAAGAGTGGCGTAAGCTCTTCACCCGTGCAAGTTACTTAGCTACAGATATTTGTGCCATTCTGGTGAAGAGTGAAGAGTGTTTTTGAAAGTGGCTTACTATTTACTATGCCCATAGAAGTGCTGATAAAAACAAAAGAAGCCGCTGAAAATCAGCGACTTCTCTAATGGTAGGGTGGAGCTGGAGGGAATCGAACCCTCGTCCGCACAAGGAAACCATACGCTTTCTACATGCTTATTCCAGCCTTCAATTTTCGAGGTATGACAAGACCTGGACCACCAATCATACCCTTATCCTCTAAAATTTCATCCATGCAACGAGGCGTACATGAACTATTTCCGATTTGCCTGCACCGCTTGATCAACAAGATTCGGAACTACATCCGTTGAGCGATGTCCCGTTCCAGCACCTTGTGCCGGAATAAAGCTAATCTACTGTACTTCGATTAAGCAGCGAGAGCGTAGTTATTTTCGCCAATTAATTTTTTGTTCACTAGGATTTAGGAGGTAGCCAACGAGCCTCCGCATGCTTACGTACCATTTCATCTCGCCGTCAAATCCAGTCAACCCCGAGATTTCTTGATAACTAGAGTGCAAAGATAAAGCGAAATTTTGAAATCACCAAATATTTTCGGAAATTTCTTCGTTATTTCTTTAAAATATCGGAATATAGCGGTTGGGAGACCGCTTTTGTTTAGAATTTTGGAAGAAATGATGTTTTTTTCGAAGCTATCTCGTTTTTTTGCAGTAACTTTGTGGGCAAAATAATTAAAAATGATGGCAATGGAGAAAAATGGAAAGATACTGATAGTGGATGACAATGAGGATGTTCTCTTGTCGCTCAATATGCTTTTGAAACCATACGTGGAGGGTATCAGAGTTATCAATACGCCTGAACGAATCATCGGAATGATGGATTCGTTCATGCCTGATGTCATCATGCTCGATATGAACTTCCATCGGGATGCCATCAGTGGCGAAGAGGGGTATGAATGGCTGGAGAAGATTCTGGCGCATAACCCCAAGAGCGTGGTGCTGTTTATCACGGCTTACGTGGACACGGAGAAGGCGGTGAGGGCTATCAAGGCGGGAGCCATCGACTTTATTCCGAAACCATGGGATAGGAATAAACTGCTCGATACGGTGAAGAGTGCCGTGGAATTGAGCAGGGAAAGGAATCTGGATTCTTCGGATTCGCAGGAAAAGGAATCGGAGCTGAAACTGAATATGAATCAATGTTCTGATTCCAAGTCTGTTGTATCTTCTCAAGATGTGTTTGCGGGAATGATTGGCGAATGCTCTGCCATGAAGGAACTGAAAGCGCAGATGATGCGTGTGGCGGCTACGGATGCCAATGTATTGATTACTGGAGAGAATGGTACGGGAAAGGATGTGGTGGCACATGCCTTGCATCAGCTTTCGGGCAGGGCAAGGAAGCCGTTTGTGAATATCGACCTGGGGTGTATCCCTGAGAATCTTTTCGAGAGCGAGCTTTTCGGATACGAGAAGGGGGCGTTTACGGATGCCAGGAATGCGAAGGAAGGACGAATTGAGACGGCGGATGGCGGTACTCTCTTTCTGGATGAGATTGGAAATCTGAACCTGCCGATGCAGCAGAAACTCCTGACGGTGATTGAGAAGCGGGAGACTCAGCGCATTGGTTCCAATAAGGTGAGCCATGTGGATGTGAGGATTCTGGCGGCTACGAATGCTAATTTGCGTGAGAAGGTGGGCGAGGGAACATTCCGACAGGATCTCTTCTATCGACTGAATACCATCGAGTTGCATCTTCCGCCGCTGCGTGAGCGTGGAGAGGATATCGTTCTGCTGGCAGAATATTTTCTGAAGATTTATTCGGGAAAATATAGTGTAGGCGATGTGGTGCTGAGTGCATCTGCCAAACAGAAGCTGTTGAAACATACCTGGCCGGGTAATGTAAGAGAATTGCAGCATTGCATTGAGAGGGCGATTGTGTTGGGGGATAAGACGGAACTGGCTGCCGAGGATATCAGATTGGAGGATTCTGTGGTGGCATCGAGGACTTCTTCAGGTTCCATAAAGGTTGATTCGCTCAATCTTCAGACCTTGGAGCGTGAAGCCATCAAGCGTGCCATTTCCTTGAGCAATGGAAATCTTACACAGGCCGCAGAGTTGTTGGGTATCACCCGTTTCGCCCTTTACAGAAAAATCGATAAGCTCGGGGTTTAATGCTTCGGAAATTTTTGAAACTATGTCAATCGTCAATAACTTATTCAATCATAAGAGCAATGAGCGGATGCGCCAACTGATTGAGGCTATCCGCACCCGTGACTTCTCGCTTCAGTATTCATTGGATCATCTGAGGGGAGAAGAGCGGAATCTTGCAGAGCAGATTAACGAAGTGGTGAATGAATTTCGGGAAACCACTTTGCTGCAGGAAGCGAAATACCAGTATTTCGGAACGATGCTCGATACCATCAATGCCTTTCTCATTGTGGCGGATGAACAGGGAAAGGTGCATTGGATGAATCGGGCTGCCGTGGATGGACTCTGCGGTTTTTCGATTCATCACTTGCACGACTTGCAGGTGCTGGATGGGACGCTTCCGGAATTGATGAAGCAGCTGAAGCCGGGATTGCAGAAACTGGTACAATTGGAGACCAAGACCAGCGAGGGTGCTGCTGGCAAGAAGGCTTTGGATGCCGGAAATCAGAATGCGGGGAAGGCAGACTTTGTATTGAGCGTGGTCAACTTCTTTAATAAAGGCTTTGCCTATCGCCTCTATACCTTGCAGAATGTGCAACCGGTGATTCAGAAGAATGAGACGGATGCGCAGCAGCAGCTGGTGAGGGTATTGACCCACGAAATCATGAACTCGCTGACTCCTATCATCTCTTTGGCTGATACACTATGTGAAGGGGTGGAGCAGGATACGCTGGAGCATGATGATCTGCTGATGGCATTGCAGGCCATTAACCGGAGAAGCAATGGCTTGTTGCAGTTTGTGGAGAACTATCGCAAGTTGCAACGCATATCGAAACCTCAGTTTGAGGATGTAAGGATTGGTGATCTGGTGGCAGATTTGCAGCATCTTTATCCGGATTCGATATTCCATTATGAGATAGAAAACGAAGACCAGAGGTTGCTGATGGATCGTTCGCAGATAGAGCAGGTGCTGATTAATCTGCTGAAGAATGCGCAGGAAGCCGTGGAGAATCGAGTGAATGATGAGGCTGCAGATCTTTCCGATGAGGCTGCAGATCTTTCCGATGAGGCTGCATCTGCTCAAAATCAGATTCCTTATGTCCGTCTTACCACTCATCTTTCGAGCAACAAGCGCGATTTCATCATTTCCATTACTGATAATGGTAAGGGAATCCTTCCGGAGGTGATGGAGCGCATTTTTGTGCCGTTCTTTACTACCAAGACGAACGGTTCGGGCATCGGGTTGAGTATCTGCAAGCAGATAGTAACCCTGCATGGTGGAACCATCACCGCCTCTTCGAAACCAGGCGATAAAACCACCTTTAGCGTGGTGCTTCCTGCCTGATAGAGACGGATACCTATCATATTGAGGATGTGCGCACCGTGCGAAATCGCACACGTTTCGTGCGGTTTCGCACGGCTTTTTTATATCCGGAATTTCTTATCTTCTTGATAATCATATCTTTATCTTTGTGGCATGGCTTTTGTGTTAGTTTTTGCAAAAGAAATCATCATGAAGATAAAGAATTATATATTCATAGCATGTGCGCTTGCAGCCATGAATGTCCAGGCCGACACTTTGCAGCTCGACTTGGCGGCTACCATTGCGATGGCGCAGCGGCAGTCGCCATCGGTGCAGAGTGCCCGCAATACCTTTCTGTCTGCTTACTGGGCTTATCGGTATCATCAGGCCAACTATCTGCCTTCGCTTTCCCTCTCATCTTCACCTTATATTAATAAGGAGGTGAACAAGATAACCCAGTCGGATGGTACGGCTCTCTTTCTGAAGCAAGATCAGTTGAGTGCCGACCTTACTCTGAAAATCAACCAGAATATCTCCCTGACGGGTGGTAGCCTTTTTGTGAAGAGTTCGCTCAACCGCTTGGATGAGTTGCACAACAAGATAACAGCCTATAGTAGTCAACCCTTTATCGTGGGTTATGAGCAGAGTCTTTTTGGCTATAACTCGCTGAAATGGAATCGACGGATAGAACCTATCCGGTTCCGGGAATCCAAAAAGCGATATGCCGAAACACTGGAGATTGTTTCGGCAAAAGCCTGTGAACATTTCTTTGGTCTGGCTTCGGCGCAAGCAGAATGGGAGATGGCAAAACAGAACTTTGCTTCTGCTGATACGCTTTATCAGATGGCGAAGGGGCGATATGAGAATGGAACGATTTCGGAAAACGAGATGCTACAGCTGGAAATCAACCGTTTGAACGAGGAGACCAATGTGATGGATGCCCAGGTGGCACTGCGAGAGAAGATGCAGACCATCCGCTCGTTTCTGGGATTGGAACAATCGCAGGACATCAGTCTGGTGATGCCGAAAGAGGTGCCTGCCTTTGAGGTTCCTTTGCAACGGGCGATAGATTGGGCTTTGCTGAATAGTCCGGATCCCGATTATTACCGTCGTATCCAGAAGGAGAGCGAAAGCCGGTTGGCGCAGGCTCGTGCCAATGCCGGATTGAAGGCGGATCTCTATATGCAGTTCGGACTCTCGCAGACGGGAGCAGATATCGGTGCTGCCTATCGCAGTCCGATGAGTCAGCAATCGGCAAGAATCACCATCGCCCTTCCGATATTGGATTGGGGACGGGGAAAGGGTAGGATAAGAGAAGCCAAATCGCAGCTGGCGCTTACCCAGACGCAGGTGGAGCAAGGCATGAGGGATTTCTACCAGAACGTAGAAAAACTGGTGTTGCAGTTTAACATGCAAGCCCGAAAGGTGCATGTGGCATCGCTCACCGACCAGCGTGCCGAGAAGCGACATGTGGTGGCGCGCCGGCTCTACATCATGGGGCGCAACTCGATACTCGACCTGAATGCAGCCATCAGCGAGAAAGATGCAGCCCGGCGCAATTACATCTCGACCATGCAGACTTACTGGAGTCTTTACTATACGCTCCGAAGTATGACGGGATTCGATTTCGAGCGCAATAAAGAATTGAAGGAAGAACTTCCTATAGAATAATGAATAACAACAGAACAATATGGATATAAAGAAACAACCGAAACCGTGGTATATCCGCTACCGATATCCTATCCTGTCGGGTGCAGCAGGCATCGCCATCCTGGTCTATGCCCTTTTCCTGATCGTTACTTCGGGAACCCGAAGGGTGGATATGGATAGTGTGGTGATAGCCGAAGTGAAGAAGGCTCCTTTCTGGGAGTATGTAGATGTAGAAGGACTGGTGTATCCCTTCAAGACCATCCAGGTGAATGCGATGGAGAATGGATTCGTAGAGCGGGTGGTGGCTGAAGAAGGAGCCATGCTACGGCAGGGCGATACCATCCTGGTGCTTCAGAATCCGGAACTCTATCATTCTATCGATGATGAGCAGGATGCATGGAGCAGTAAGCTTCGCAACTGTCAGGAACAGGAGATTGAGATGACACAGAAGTCCATCAATCTGCGCCAGCAAGCCTTGGATGCCCAGCATCAGATGGCGAGCTTGAAAAAATCGCTCAAGCAGAGCCGGGAGGAATATCGTATGGGCATCAAGAGTAAGGCGGAACTGGAAGTGGCTGAGGAAGATTACGAATATCAGCGGCAGAAGGTGCTCTTGCAGATGCAAAACCTGAAGCATGATTCCGTATCTACCCGATTGAAGCGCGAGATGATTGCTGCCAACCGGATGGAAGCCAACAAGAAATTATTGAGAATGAAGGGCCGCACCCGGCAGTTGGTGGTTCGGGCTCCCGTAAGCGGACAACTGAGTTATTTGGGGGTAACCCAAGGTCAGCAGGTTTCGTCCGGGGCGAGCATCGGACAGATTAAGGTGATGAGCCAGTTTAAATTGCAGATTTCGCTGGCTGAGTATTACATCGACCGCGTTATCGCCGGACTTCCTGCCCATATCGAGTACGATGGTCATCAGTTTCCACTTCGCGTATCGCGGGTGATTCCTGAGGTGAAAGACCATCAGTTTGTCTGCGAACTAACTTTCAGCGGCAAGACTCCCGCCAATATCCGTTTGGGCAAGAGTTATCGGGTGCTGTTGGAATTGGGCAAGCCGGAGCAAGCCTTGGTGATTCCGAATGGCGATTTCTTCCAGACGACCAACGGATATTGGATATTCCGGGTATCTGGCGATGGAAAGAAGGCGCAGCGGGTGAATATCAATGTTGGCAGACAGAATCCGCAGCAATTCGAAATCACTTCCGGATTGAAGCCGGGCGACAAGGTTATCGTAAGCGGATATACCCAAATTGCCAGCGAAAAAGAGATAGATTTGAGATAGACTTTTATCTTGGATTATCAAAAATCATCATCCATCATAGATAATAAAATTCAATTTTTCACGTAAATAAATTATAAAGACTTAAAAATATGAATATGTTATTACACAACCTGAAGGTTGCCCTGCGCAACATTCTCAAGTACAAGGTGCAGACGCTGGGCAGCATCCTGTCGCTTGCCATCGGTATGGTGACGCTTGCCACGGTGCATTCGTTTCTGCAGAATTTCCGCATGGCTTCCATTAACCATGAACCTTATTATGACAGGGTTTATAACCTCAGATTCGATTCCATCCAAAAACGTCAATCGGATCATTCAATTCGTATCAATGGTGATATCGTAAGGGCGGTGAAGGCGAATGGAGGACCTCGTTGCATAGAGCAGGGACCTTATGCTCCTAATGGTATGCTTACTGGCGGCTGGGCTGAGTTTACCCTAAACGGCAAGACAAAGCGAAAGATGCCGTTGGATGCCGTTCCCCTTGACCGTCATTATCCCAACTTTGTAGGTATCCGTTCTGCCATTACGGGCGAAAAGATTAAGGTGCTGGGGCCTCATGATGCCATTATCAACGAAAAGCAGGCAAAGCAAATCTTTGGTGACAAGAATCCTGTGGGTGCAAGTATTCGTTTGAGTAAAGACTATGGAAATTATCAGTTGAGATTGGTGGATGTCTATCAAGACTTATCATTGACTGAGCAAAACAGTTCTGCTCTCTTTTACTCGCCATGGGAGTTGGAAGATATGGATTTAAATCAATTTTATGCTGTGGCTTTCTATGTGGTGTTGAAAGAGGGATGCACGCCACAACAGTTGAAAGCAGAGGTAAACAGCAGATTGAAACCATTGGGGTTGAAGGTAAGAACAGAAAAGCTGAAAGATCGATTGAACGAAGAGTATTCAACCGTTGCTATTGCCCGTTCCATCACTTATCTGATTGGTTCGTTGATTCTGCTGGCTGCCATCATCGGTTTCCTGAGAATGCAGACGCAACTGTTCTGGATGCGCAGACGTGAAATTTCGCTCCGAATTACCAATGGTGCCACACGCCTCCAACTCTTCTCCATGTTTGCTACCGAGGTGATGGTGATTGTGCTGGTGGCTTATTTGGTGGCAGTATTGATGGGGTCCTGGATTTGTGATTATCTGGCAAGGCCTCAGTTTGCAGAAATCACCTCTGAGTTAGGAACCATCAGTCATCTGTATCTCTATAGTCTGGTGATTGGGCTGGTGGTTATGATGCTATGTCTCGCCATCATCTGGATTGTGCTGAGTCGCATTTGTAAGCGTACGCAAGCACTCGAATCAGGAATGAGAAGAAGCCATAACCATTGGTTCCGCAATACGATGCTGGGTGTGCAGGTGATGATCAGTATGTTCTTTCTGGGTGTTACTTTCTGCCTCCTGTGCTGGGTGGGCAAGATGGCAGATTTCAACCATATTCCTGATGACGAGTGTGCATACAAGCAGAGTCTGTATCTGCAGACAAATGCGGCAGAAAATGTCCAGCGCCTCAGAGACCAGCTCATCCATTTACCGCAGGTGGAACGATGGATTCCTTATAGCTGGGGAGTTTTGCAAGTTAACGAGCTGGCAGAGAACAAGGAGTTCAGCAAGGCGGCTTGGCAAGGCGATCCTTATGCTAGCTATAATAATGTGACGAATTATAAAATTCGGACTTCAGCAGATACCTCCTATCTCGATTTCTTCAAGATCAAGGTGAATTGGAAGCCGAAGGCAAACCGGAAGAAATGTATTCTGGTAAATGAGGAGTTGTATAAGCAGATGCGCCAGTATCATGTTGCTCCTAATGATATATTGACCGTAGATGATATGGATTCCTATCAGATAGCCGGAACGTTCCAGTCGATACCTTATCAGGGGAGTATGAAAACTGATATATACTCATTCATAGTCATTGACCCTAAAGAGGCTTATGGTGCCACACATTATATTCTTGTGGCAAAGCCGGGTGAATATAAGGAGATGCAGGTTGCAGTAGATAGAATGATACAGAAATTGGAGCCTGCAGTGGTAAAACCGATGTCATCCAATCTGCGTGACTATATGGCAAGGAGCATGTTTGCGTTGGAAATACTGCAAAATATTGCGTGGATCCTGGCTATCGTGAGTTTGGCTATCTGCCTGATAAGCATCTTCAGTACGGTGATGCTGGATACGCAGACCCGCAAGAAGGAAGTAGCTATCCGCAAGGTGAATGGTGCCCTGACAAAGGATATTACCCAACTCTTCGGAAGAACCTATCTGGTGATTACGCTCATCGCCATGGTATTTGCGGTGGTAGCCATGTTGCTGTTCCATATTGTTCTGAGTAAGATGTTCGATATGGTAGAAATCAATCCTGTCTTCCCTATCAACCTGAGTATAGTGGTAGTGGTTGGCTTCATTGCTGCCATCATCGCCTGTCAGGTACGAAAGATTATGAAGGTGGATCCTTCGGAGATTCTGGCAAAGGAATAAAATGCGTCATTTGAAAGTATAAAAGTATAATATGAATTTAAAGAAACGATAAAGATTATGATTCAATTAGATAATATCAAGAAAGTATTTCAGACTGAAGAGGTGGAGACTTGGGCTTTGCGTAATATCAGTTTGCAGGTGAAGGAAGGCGAGTTTGTTGCCATCATGGGACCTTCGGGATGTGGTAAATCCACATTACTTAATATAATAGGTTTGCTCAACAATCCTACAAGCGGCAGCTATCTGCTCGACGGCAAGGATGTAAGCACGCTGAAGGAGAGCGAGCGTACCCTGATAAGAAGGGGTATGATAGGTTTTGTGTTCCAGAGTTTCAACCTGATAGATGAGTTGAATGTGGTGGAGAATATCGAATTGCCGCTTCTGTATATGGGCGTATCGGGCAAGGAACGCCGTAAACGTGCCGAGGACGTGATGGAGCGAGTGGCGATGTCCCACCGTGCCAAGCATTTCCCGTCGCAGCTTTCGGGCGGTCAGCAACAGCGCACCGCCATCGCCCGTGCCATCCTGCCGCATCCTAAGCTGATACTTGCCGATGAGCCTACGGGAAATCTGGATTCTAAGAATGGCAAGGAGGTGATGGAACTGCTTTCTGAACTGCACAAGGAGGGCACCACCATCGTGATGGTAACCCACTCGCTGCATGATGCCAATTATGCCGATAGAATCATCAATATGTTTGATGGTGAGATTGTGAATCAGGTGGAGATGTAGGATTTTATGATATGAAAATCGCTCGACAGCATCAAAGAATATGCTATCGGGCGATTATGTCTATATCTCTTCATCGATAAATCGGATGATTTCATCCTGCTGGTCGGGATGATACCAGTGGATTTCAGTATCTCGCTTAAACCAGGTGAGCTGCTTGCGCATGTATTCACGGCTATGCGACTGTATCTGGCGGATGGCTTCATCCTTATCTATCTCGCCATCGAAATAGGCAAACATCTCCTTGTAGCCCACGGTTCTCAAGGCAGTGAGACCCTTGTGAGGATATACGCTGCGGGCTTCTGCCTCCAGGCCTTCCTCCATCATCATCAGCACACGCTGGTTGATGCGATCGTACAGTTCGGCACGGTCACGGTTCAGGCCTATCTTAATGATGCGGAAAGGACGCTGCTTCTTCTCGGCTACACGGAAAGAAGTGTAGGTCTTGCCGGTCTGGTGACAGATTTCCAGGGCATGCACCACGCGGCGTGGATTCTTCTTATCTACTATCGCCCAATGCTCCGGGTCCATCTTGTGGAGTTCTTCTACCAGTGTCTCCAAACCTTCGTCTTCCAGGCGCTGTTTCATCCAGGTACGGATGTCATCCCGCACGGTAGGAATATCGTCGATACCCTTGCATACGGCATCGATATACATCATGCTGCCGCCTGTAAGCAGCGCCACATCGTGATTCTTGAAGATTTCTTCTTCCAGGAGATTCATCACGTCGGCCTCGTATTGGGCTGCGCTGTAATAATCTTCGATGTGGTGGTTTCCTACGAAATAATGCTTCACCCGCTGCTGCTGTTCGGCAGTAGGTGCTGCGGTTCCGATAGGGAGTTCGGCGAAGATCTGGCGGGAGTCGGCATTGATAATAGGGATAGAGAGATGCTCTGCCAGAGAAAGGCAGAGCTCGGTCTTACCTACACCGGTAGGACCGAGCACTACAATTAAAGTTTTCATTATCGGATGATGCCTCGCTGAGAACTCTCTACGAAGTCGATGATGTACTGGATTTCCTTAGTCACCTCAAGATTCTTCTTGATTTCCTCGATACCTTCCTTCAGAATGCCCTTGCTGTAGAGCAGGCGATAAGCCTCGTGGATGTTCTGGATGGTCTCGTTGCTGAAACCACGGCGACGCAAACCGATGAGGTTGATGCTGCAATAGCGGGTAGGCTCCTTGCCGGCAATGATGTAAGGAGGAATATCCTGAGAGAAACGGCAACCGCCCTGAATCATCACGTAGCCTGCGATGTGGCAGAACTGATGAACGAGAACGTTGGCGCTGACGATGGCGTTGTCATCTACAACCACCTCGCCGGCAAACTTGGTTGAGTTGCCGATAATCAAGCCGCTGCCCAACTCGCAGTCGTGAGCCACGTGAACAGTCTCCATCAGGAGGTTGTTGCTGCCTACCACGGTCTTGCCCTTAGAGGCGGTACCACGAGAGATAGTAACGTTCTCACGGATGCTGTTGTTGTCGCCCACCTCGCAGGTTGTCACCTCGCCCTTGAACTTCAAGTCCTGAGGCTTTGTAGAGATGCTGGCGCCTGGGAAGAATTCATTATTATTGCCGATACGAGCGCCCACGTGGATGGTAACGCTGTTCTGCAATACGTTGTTATCGCCCAAAACGGTGTCCTTGTCGATATAGCAGAAAGGACCGATAATGTTGTTGTCACCGAGTTTTGCCTCTGGATGAACAAACGCTAATGGACTAATCTGATTCATATTTCTATCTTATTATTACTTGTTCTTAACAATCTGTGCAGTGAAAGTAGCCTCTGCCACCACCTGGTCGCCTACGAACATGTAGCCCTTCATAGAGCTGATGCCATGACGCACTGGTGCGAGCAACTCCACACGGAAGAGGAGGGTATCGCCTGGAACCACCTTCTTGCGGAACTTCACATCGTCGAGCTTCATAAAGTAAGTGCTCCAGCGCTCAGGCTCTTCCAGCTGGTTCAATACGAGCAGACCGCCACACTGTGCCATCGCCTCTACCTGGAGAACGCCTGGCATTACAGGCTCCTCAGGGAAGTGACCGGTGAAGAATGGCTCGTTGCTGGTTACATTCTTGACGCCCACGATGCTGGTAGGACCCATAGCGATGACCTTATCAACCAACTGCATTGGGTAGCGATGAGGCAGGAGCTGGCGGATGCGGATGTTATCCATGATTGGCTCCTCGTTTGGATCGTAGATAGGAGCCTGGATTTCGTGCTTGCGGATCTCCTTGCGCATGAGACGGGCGAACTTGTTGTTCACGGTGTGGCCAGGACGGGTAGCGATGATGCGACCCTTGATAGGCTTGCCGATGAGCGCCATGTCGCCGATGATATCGAGCAGCTTATGGCGAGTACACTCGTTCTCCCACTGCAATGGGCGGTGCTGGATGTAACCCAACTTGTTGGCATCCATGTGAGGCACCTTGAGATGGTCGGCGAGCTGATCGAGCTGAGCCTGCTCTACCTGACGCTCGTAGATAACGATGGCATTGTCCAAGTCGCCACCCTTGATAAGGTTAGCCTGGAGCAATGGCATGATATCGCGAACGAAAACGAAGGTACGTGCAGAAGCAATCTCGTCAACGTAGGTCTCCATCTTGTCGAGGGTAGCAAACTGGCTGTTGATGAACTTGCTCTCGAAAGAACACATCGCCGTGATGCTGAACTCCTCGTCAGGAAGGATGGTGATGACAGAACCGTTGTCGTCCTTCACCTCAATCTTATGACGGATGATATAGTAGTCCTTCTCTGCATTCTGCTCCTGGATGCCTACGCTCTGAATCTTCTCTACATACATGGATGCAGATCCGTCGAGGATAGGGAACTCTGGACCGTTTACCTGGATGAAACAGTTGTCGATGCCGAGAGCATAGAGTGCAGACATACCGTGCTCGATGGTAGAGATGCGGATATCGCCCTTGCCGAGTACGGTGCCACGCTGGGTTTCAACGACGTTCTCAGCCACAGCCTGAATGATAGGCTCGCCTTCGAGGTCGATGCGCTGTATCTTATAACCGGTGTTCTCTGGTGCAGGATTGAAAGTCACGGTGAGGCTCAAGCCTGTGTGCAATCCCTTGCCGCAAAGAGAGAAGCTACCTTTCAGTGTCTTCTGTTTTGACATAATTATATATAGTTTTATTTATTTTTCTTTAATTCTTCAATCTGCTTCTTCAGGTCGTTGAGTTCCTTGTACATGTCAGGCAGGCGACGGAAGATGGCCTGTGACTTGAAGTAAGCACGCTGCTCCATAGGAGGAGTACCGATGAGCTGCTGGCCACTCTTGAGGCTGCCTGGCACACCGCTCTGTGCTCCGAGGAACACCTTGTCGCCGATGGTGATGTGACCGGCGATACCTACCTGACCGCCAAACATACACCATTCGCCTACCTTGGTACTGCCGGCTACACCCACCTGTGCAGACATCACGGTGTTGGCACCGATGTCGGTGTTGTGGGCAATCTGGACCATATTGTCGAGCTTCACGCCCTTGCGAACATAGGTAGAACCCATGGTAGAGCGGTCAACGCAAGTGTTGGCACCAATCTCCACATCATCCTCGATGGTAACGATACCGATCTGAGGAATCTTGTCATATCCATCAGGACCTGGAGCGAAGCCGAAGCCATCAGCACCAATGACGCAACCTGCATGGAGAGTCACGTTATCGCCGAGCTTACAGCCGTGATAAATGGTTACGTGAGGGTAGATGAGGGCATTCTTGCCGATCTTCACACCCTCGCCGATGTAAGCGTGAGGATAAATCTGGCTACCTTCGCCCACCTCTGCGCCATCGCTGATATAGGCGAAAGCACCGATATAGACGTTCTCAGCCACCTTAGCCTTTGGAGAAACGAAAGCCAATGGGTCGATGCCCGTCTTCTTAGGTTTCATTGATTCATACATCTGGAGCAACTTTGCCACGCACTCGTATGCATTCTTCACACGAATGAGGGTGGTAGAAACAGGATGATCCAATTCCACGTTCTCGTCGATGAGTACGATGCTCGACTTTGTGTCGTACACGAAGTGAGTATATTTAGGGTTTGAAAGGAACGAGATAGCGCCTTCCTTGCCTTCTTCGATTTTAGCGAAGGTGTTGACTGTTGCGTTCTCATCACCTTCCACACGGCCCTGAACGAACTGGGCTATTTGCGCTGCGGTAAATTCCATATTTATCAATCTTCTAGTTTGTATTACTTAGGGTCTCCTTGCAAGATTCTCTTTTAGGAAACACATTTTGTTTGCAAAAATAACAAAATAAATTTAGAATCTTGTCATTCTTTCGTAATATTTTGCTTTTTTCGCCAACAAATAGGTATTTTTAAGGCGCAAAGCCTCTTTTTCAAGATACTTTGCGCCAAAATAAAGCTTTTGCCCTTTCAGGGCGTTTGTTCTTTCCCATATAACCCAGGGCGATGCCCTGGGCTAGGAGCTTTTGCCCTTTCAGGGCGTGCTGACAGCTTATAACTTAGCAAGCTCGGCTGCCATTTGCTCCTGCAGCTCCTTTGCCTTCTGGCCTGCAACCTCTGCGAAATCATCGCCATTGCTAGCGTAGATGATGCCGCGAGATGAATTGACGAGCAGACCGCAATCCTTGATGATGCCATACTTGCAAACCTCCTGGAGGCTACCACCCTGGGCACCTACACCTGGTACGAGGAGGAAGTGGTTAGGAGCTACCTTGCGGATGTCCTCGAACATCTGACCCTGAGTAGCACCTACTACGTACATCATATTCTCATCGTTGCCCCATTCCTGGCTCTTCTTCAGAACCTTCTCGAAGAGGCGCTCGCCTTCTTTATCTTCTGTGAGCTGGAAGTCGTGGCTACCCTTGTTGCTGGTCAAAGCCAGGAGGATGACCCACTTGCCTTCATACTCGAGGAATGGCTTGACAGAATCCTCGCCCATGTAAGGAGCTACGGTTACTGAATCGAGATTGTACTCCTCGAAGAAAGTCTGGGCATACATCTTGGATGTGTTGCCGATATCGCCACGCTTGGCATCAGCGATGATGAAATGGTTTGGATAGTGGCTCTTGAGATACTTGATGGTGTTCTCGAAGGCAATCATGCCGTCGATACCACGGCTCTCGTAGAAAGCCAGGTTTGGCTTGTAAGCCACACAGTAAGGAGCGGTTGCGTCGATGATAGCCTGGTTGAACTTAAACATCATCTCTGCTTCTGCGCCCTGGATGTCTTCACTCTCAGTGATGCACTTAGGCAACTTATTGATATCTGTATCAAGACCTACGCACAAGAAACTCTTCTTGGCGAAAATCTGCTCTACAAGTTCTTTTCTGTTCATAATATGGTATCTGTGATGATTCATCGCTCCGATTATCGGAACGATGAATGAGGGTTTTACAATTCTGTTTCTTTCAGTTTCTCTGCGTTCTCAGCCACGGTCAAGGCATCAATCATATCCTGGATGTTACCAGCCAGGAAACCATTGAGGTCGTGGGTGGTGTAACCGATACGGTGGTCGGTAACACGGCCCTGTGGGAAGTTGTAGGTACGAATCTTCGCACTACGGTCACCGGTAGAGACGAGGCTCTTACGGCGGCTGGCGATATCGTCAACATACTTCTGATGCTCACGGTCGTGGATGAAGGTATAGAGGCGGCTCAAGGCACGCTCCTTGTTCTTTGGCTGGTCACGGGTCTCGGTACACTCGATGAGGATTTCCTCTACCTCGCCTGTGTTAGGGTTCTTCCAAGGATAGCGGAGGCGGACTCCAGACTCCACCTTGTTCACGTTCTGACCACCGGCACCTGAGCTTCGGAAGGTATCCCACTTGATATCGCCTTCGTTGATGTTCACCTCAAACTTGTCTGCCTCCGGCAATACAGCCACGGTAGCGGCTGAGGTATGCATACGGCCCTGAGTCTCAGTAGCAGGCACACGCTGAACACGGTGAACACCAGACTCATACTTCAAGGTACCGTAAACATCTGTTCCGCTTACGGCGAAGTCGATTTCCTTGTATCCACCTACTGCACCTTCAGAGACAGATGTCACGCTGATGGTCCATCCCTTAGACTCGCAATATTTCTTATACATAGAGAAGAGGTCACCGGCGAAGAGGGCAGCCTCGTCGCCACCGGCACCGCCACGAATCTCCATCTGTACATTCTTGGCATCCTCTGGATCCTTAGGAACCAGGGCAATCTTGATTTCCTCTTCGAGCTTAGGCTGCAGAGCCTCGTTCTCGTTGAGTTCCTCGCGCGCCATCTCCTTCATTTCAGGGTCGCTTTCGTTGGCGAGGATATCCTTAGCCTCCTTGATGCTGTTCAGACAGTTGATGTATCGCTTGCGTGCGTCCATGATATCGCCAAGGTCTTTCCACTCCTTGGTGAGCTTCACGTAGCGTGGCTGGTCGGCGATGACATCAGGGTCGGTAATGAGGGTGCTTACTTCCTCGTATCGGCTCTCTAAGCCTTCTAGCTTCTGTAATATGTTGTTATTATCCATTAATTTTAATTCTATTTTTAGTATTCGAATGTTCCGAATTCGCTCTTGATGGTCAGGCTGCGCTTGCCTTCCTCGATGTGACCCACAATCTGGGCATCGATGTTGAAGCTCTTGCTGATGGCGATAACCTTCTCGGCTACCTCTGGGCGAACGTAGATTTCCATGCGGTGACCCATGTTGAATACCTGGTACATCTCCTTCCAGTCGGTCTCAGAGCAGTCGTGGATCGCCTTGAAGAGTGGAGGTACAGGGAACATGTTGTCCTTCACTACCTTGCAGTTTTCGCCTACGAAGTGCAGAACCTTGGTCTGGGCACCACCTGTGCAGTGAACCATACCGTGAACCTCTGGGCGAAGCTCATCCAGGATCTTCTTGATTACTGGGGCATAGGTACGGGTAGGAGAGAGTACCAGCTCACCTGCGTTGATAGGAGAACCTTCAACCTCGTCGGTCAACTTATACTTGCCGCTGTAAACCAACTCATCTGGCACGGCGTGGTCGTAGCTCTCTGGATAGTTCTCAGCGAGATACTTGGCGAATACATCGTGGCGGGCAGAAGTCAAACCATTGCTACCCATACCACCGTTGTACTTCTTCTCGTAAGTAGCCTGACCGGTAGAAGAAAGACCTACGATAACATCGCCTGGGCGGATGTTGGCATTGTCGATGACGTCGCTGCGCTTCATGCGGCAGGTAACGGTAGAGTCAACGATGATGGTACGTACCAGGTCGCCTACGTCAGCAGTCTCACCGCCTGTAGGATAGATGCCGATACCCATCTCGCGCATCTCGTGGAGCAGGTCGTCGGTACCGTTGATGATAGCCGAGATTACCTCGCCAGGGATGAGCATCTTGTTGCGGCCGATGGTAGAGCTGACGAGGATGTTATCTACGGCACCCACGCAGAGCAGGTCGTCGGTATTCATCACGATAGCATCCTGAGCGATACCCTTCCATACAGAGAGGTCGCCAGTCTCCTTCCAGTATATGTATGCCAAGCTTGACTTGGTACCTGCACCGTCGGCATGCATAATGTTGCAATACTCTGGGTCGCCTCCCAGGATATCAGGGATAATCTTGCAGAAAGCCTGTGGGAAAATACCCTTGTCGATGTTCTTGATAGCGTTGTGAACATCTTCCTTTGCTGCGCTTACACCGCGCATCATGTATCTATTGTTACTCATATTCTTATTTTGAACTTTGATCTTTGAACATTGAACTTTATGATATGCTTATTTTTCTTCTTGCCAGAAATCCCATGATGCAAAAGCTTGCAGCAAGAGCATCTCCAAGCCATTCTTCACTGTGGCTCCGTGCTCTTTTCCCTTCTTCATGAAGAGGGTTTCATCGGGATTGTAGATGAGGTCGTAGAGTAGTGTATGGGTATCCATCGCCTCGTAAGGCAGTGGAGGGCACTCATCTACATGAGGATACATACCTACAGGAGTACAATTCACGATGACATTGTATTCCTTGATGACCTCAGGTGTGATTTTATCGTACTGGATAGTACCAGGACGTTCGTATCGACTCACGAAAACAGTCTCCAGTCCGAGCGATTTCAAGCCGTAGTTGATGGCTTTGGATGCACCGCCAGTACCGAGAATCAATGCCTTCTTGTGGAAAGACTCGATGAAAGGTTCGATGCTCTGGGTGAAACCGATGACATCACTGTTGTATCCCTTGAGGATAGTCTCGTCGCCTTTATGCTCCACTTTCACCACGTTGACAGCTCCGATGGCATTTGCCTCGGGGCTAACCTGATCAAGATAACTGATTACCTTCTCCTTGTAAGGGATGGTTACATTGAGGCCTTTTAACTCGGGATTAGAGTCGAGAATCTCGGTGAGATCCTCGATGGATGGAATCTCGAAGTTGATATATTGGGCGTCGATGCCCTCGTTCTCAAACTTCTCGTTGAAGTAGCCTTTTGAGAACGAATGTCCTAGGGGATAACCTATGAGTCCATACTTGTCCATAATATCTTTGTTTTATTTTGTTGCGAAATAAAGGGTGCAGATGCCGAAGGTGAGTCTCTTGAACTCAGCCTTTTCGAATCCTGCCTTCTTGAATACCTCCATCATCGTTTCTCCCTGTGGGAATGCCTCGATGGTCTTGGTGAGATAGCTGTAGGCACTCTGGTCTTTCGATATCAGCTTGCCGTAGATAGGCAATACGGTATGCGAATAGATGTGGAACAGCTGCTTCATCGGGAAGCTGACCGGAGTGGTGAGTTCCACGATGCAGAGATGTCCTCCCTTCTTCAGTACTCGGCACATTTCGCGCAGTCCCTGGTCCAGGTTCTGGAAGTTGCGGATGCCGAAGGCGGCTGTTACCGCATCAAAGGTGTTGTCTTCGTATGAGAGGTTGAGGCAGTCTTCCTTGTCGAAGCGGATTACCTGGTCCAGTCCCAGCTGCTTCACCTTCTGTCTTCCTATCTCCATCATCCCCTGCGAGATATCTGCTCCCACGAGTTTGTCGGGATGCAGCATCTGTGCGGATAGGATGGCGAAGTCGCCGGTGCCAGTGGCGATGTCGAGCATTTTCTTTGGAGAGAAGGGCGCAAGCCGCTTGATTGCCTTCTTGCGCCATCCCTTATCGATATCCCACGAGAGTCGGTGGTTCAGGGTATCGTAGGTAGGGGCGATGTTATCAAACATCTCCTCTACCAACTTTCCCTTTTCTCCTGTGCCCTCGTAGGGCTTAATCTGTTCTTGTTTATACATTATTTATATATTACTTACTTTTGTCGAGCAATATACCTTATTATATATTACTTGTGTGCAGCAAGCCACTCGCTTACGTTCTTCTCGATGCGGGCAGCGATGTCGCCTTCCTCAGCAGCCTTGTCGAACTTCTCGCCTGTGATGTGCTCGTACAGCTCGATGTAGCGGTCAGATACGCTCTCTGCATACTCGTCAGTAATCTCTGGCATAGTCTGACCAGGCTGGTTCATGAAGTTGTGCTCGATGAGCCACTGGCGAACGAACTCCTTAGAAAGCTGGCGCTGAGGCTCACCCTTCTTGAACTTCTCCTCGTAGCCATCAGCGTAGAAATAGCGGCTAGAGTCTGGAGTGTGGATCTCGTCGATGAGATAAACCTTACCGTCGCGCTTGCCGAACTCATACTTGGTATCAACGAGAATCAATCCCTGCTTGGCAGCGATTTCCTGACCACGGGCGAAGATGCGGCGTGTATAGTCCTCCATTACAGCGTAATCCTCTGCACTAACAATACCCTGTGCGATGATCTCTTCCTTAGAGATGTTCATATCGTGACCCTCGTCAGCCTTTGTAGTAGGAGTGATGATAGGCTCTGGGAAACGCTCGTTCTCGCGCATTCCGTCAGGCAACTTCACACCGCAGATCTCGCGGCATCCCTTCTGATAGTCACGCCATGCACTACCGGTGAGGATAGAACGGATGATCATCTCCACGCGGAAACCTTCGCACTTCAAACCTACTGTAACCATTGGGTCTGGAGTAGCCAACTTCCAGTTTGGACAGATATCTGTAGTTGTGTCCAGGAACTTAGCTGCAATCTGGTTGAGCACCTGACCCTTGAATGGAATACCCTTTGGCAGAACAACATCGAATGCTGAGATTCTGTCGGTAGCGACCATCACGAGGATGTCGTCGTTAATGTCATACACATCACGTACTTTACCGTGGTAAACACTCTTCTGTCCATCGAAATGGAAATCTGTTTTTGTTAATGCTTTCATTTTATTTAATTTATAATTAATTTGTTTTTTGAGCTTCCCGTGCTTCTGCTCTCTCCTTGTCATACTTGTCGTATGCGTTGACGATGCGGGTTACGAGCTTGTGTCGCACAATATCCTTCTGTCCCAGTTTCACGACTCCGATTCCTTCTACTCCTTCCAGGATCTTGAGCGCCTCTTTCAGTCCGCTTCGCTGCTCGCGAGGCAAGTCTATCTGGGTCAGGTCGCCGGTGATGATCATCTTGGTGTTCATACCCATACGGGTGAGGAACATTCTGATCTGCTGTGAGGTTGTATTCTGCGCCTCGTCGAGGATGACGACGGCGTCGCTGAGGGTGCGTCCACGCATGAAGGCGAGTGGCGCAATCTGGATAATGTGCTTTTCCATCATATCTTGCAACTTGACGGCAGGAATCATATCTTCCAACGCATCATAGAGCGGTTGCAGGTAAGGGTCTATCTTATCTTTCATGTCGCCCGGCAGGAATCCGAGCTTTTCGCCTGCTTCTACGGCAGGTCTTGAGAGGATGATTTTCTTGATAGCTTTCTCCTTGAGGGCTTTCACGGCAAGGGCGATGCTGAGGTAGGTCTTACCGGTTCCGGCAGGACCCACAGCAAATATCATATCGTTCTTTTCGTAAGCCTCAATGAGCTGCTGCTGGTTCTCGCTGCGGCTCTTGATAGGTCGGCCGCTGATGCTATATACCAGCACGCCTTTCACGGAGTCTGCTTTGGTCTGTTTGCCTTTCACAATATCAAGGATATCCTCTTCATTGAGCATGTTGTATTTAGCTAAGTGCTTGCGCATCAGCTCAATGTCTTCTTCTGCTTTCGCCATCTCCTCCTCGTCGCCGAGCACACGAATCACGTTGTCGCGTGCAACGATACGCAACTTAGGATACAGTGACTTAATCATCTGTAGGTTACCATTTCCTACGCCATAGAACATCACTGGATCTATATCTTCGAGTATAATATGTTTCTCTATCAAAATATTTATATTTCTTATTGGTTTGCAACCTTAATGTTCTAAATAATGTTATATAACGCTGCAAAATTACTACTTTTCTGTGAATTGAGCAAATATTTCAATACTTTTTGTTACCTTTGCAGGAAATTTTTAGTTATGAAGATTAGTAAGAATAGATATTTGCAAGGTTTTTTGGTTGTCGTGCTGTTGCTGGCACTGGTCCGTGTTATTTTTCCGAGTGTTGCTGAGCCTAGGTTGACGGCTCATTCTGATGGGAAAGACAGTACGGCAATCGATTCATTAAGAGGAAATTTAATGGCTTCGGCTGGTGCTCAGGATGCCGTTTCCGGTGAGGCTTCTGATGCTTCTTCTGCTGAAACTGTGGCTGAGGATTTAAAGAAGGATGAACTGTCGGTAACTCCTGATACAGCCTCTGATGGCAGATTTTCGATATTTTTCGATAAGAATGGCAAGGAGGTGAAGCATCGCATTTTCTCGGTGCCTCATTTCGGAAATACCTTCCCTGATCAGCAGGATGTACAGATTGTGGCTGCCAGCAGGCATGGCGTGGCTCCGGTTCAGAACCGTGAGGAGGCTGAGCATAGCAAGGGTAAACTGGTGTATGTGGGCAGCAATCCGTTCTTTTATGTGGATAAGTTGAACAACAGTATTCCTTATCTGGTGCCTAGGGCTTCGGTATTGTTGCAGGATATCGGTAGGGCGTATTTTGATTCGCTGCAGATTAAGGGCATTCCTTTGCATAAGATTATCGTTACCAGTATCTTGCGTACCAAGGATGATGTGTCGAAACTGAGAACCCGAAACGGCAATGCTACCGAGAATTCGTGCCATCTCTATGGTACTACCTTCGATATCTGCTACAACCGATACAAGCAGATTCAGACGGAGAAGCAACCTCGCCGTCAGGTGCAGAATGATACCCTGAAGTGGGTTTTCAGCGAGGTGTTGAGGGATTTCCGTGAGAAGAACCGCTGTTATATCAAATACGAGGTAAAACAGGGTTGCTTCCATATCACCGTAAGATAAGGTTATCACCGTAAGATAAGGTTATTATCATAAGATTAATCTTTTATGGCAAAAAAACAAAAAAGCTAGCAGATTTTTCCTGCTAGCTTTTTTCGTTCTTTTATTTAGCTCTTTTCCTGAATCTTCTGAAGGTCGGCTTCTTCGCCTACCAGCCAGATGATATCGCCCTTTTCGAAAACGCGGGAAGGGAGAATGTGGGTAAGGTTCTCCTGGCCCTCTTCCAATCCTACAACCATACAGTTGTACTTGTTGCGGATGCCGCTCTCTTCCAGCGTCTTTCCCAGAAATTCGCTGCCGCCGCTGATGATGAGCTGGCGGAGCTTCATCTCCCGCTTCTCTATCTCCAGATCTTCCGGTGCCAGCTCGGTGGTGAGCGCCTGGGCAAACTTGTGTACCTGGTCGTCGTTACCGATGATCTGAAGCTTGTCGCCAGGGAATATCACGGTGTCGCCATTCGGGATGTTCAGGCGCTGCGAACCCCTTCGGATGCTGCTCATATCGATGCCGAAACGCTGGCGGAGATGCAGCTCCTTCAGTGATTTGCCACACCAGATGCTGTCTTCCGGTACCTCTATTTCACTGATATGGATATCTCTATCCAGTAGATGACCCTCGTAGAGCGGGCGCTTTTCGCCGTTTACCTGTGCGGCAATATCGCGCGAACGCAGGTTGTGCAGGAAGAGACGCTCCATCACGATGCTTCGTTTCTTGATGCGGCGCGAACCCAGCATCAGCAGTACAATCACGGCTCCGATGCATACCATCAGCGCATTGGTGAATCGGGACAGATAGTTGATGATATAGAAGATGAAGCCCAGGGCAATGACGTATCTCACGAATATCGTGAAGAGCAGCGGGATGCGGTTGATGCTGCTCTCCACCCACAGTCGCTTCCATTCCGGGCTGTGATTCTTCTTCATCACGATGGCTCGCAGGAAAGGCGATATGAGTACGATGGTGAGCAGACCCGTGATGGCGTTGGCGTACCAGTGAAGATTCCAGCCTGGCAGCATATTGCGCATCAGAGGCAGGACGAAGGTGAACATCATCGCTATCGCCGCAGCCGAAAGTATGGAGTATGCCACGGTGTTGATGACCATCTGCCGAATCAGCGATTTCCATTTACTCTGCTGTTGGGTAGAGGGGCGGCTCATCGCAAAATGGTTCAGGATGTTGATGAATTTGCTAGGCAGATGCTTCTCCATCAGCTGATAGGAAGGCTGCGCCAGTCGGATCATGTAAGGGGTGAGGAAGGTGGTGATGACTGAAACTGCCACCACTACCGGATAGAGGAAGTTGCTGATAACTCCCAGCGACAATCCCAGTGAGGCGATGATGAAGGAGAACTCGCCAATCTGCGCCATCGAGAATCCGCAGCGCATCGCCGACTTCAATGATTCACCGCCCAGCATGAATCCGAAGGTTCCCAATGTTGCCTGTCCTATCAGTATAGCTGCCACGAGCGCGAGGATAGGAACGGCATATTCTACCAGGATATTGGGATCTACCAGCATACCTACCGAAACGAAGAAGATGGCTCCGAAGAGATTCTTTACCGGTTCTACCAGCTTGATAATCTTCTCTGCCTCAATGGTTTCCGCCAGGATGCTACCCATGACGAAGGCTCCGAAAGCGCTTGAAAAACCTACCTTGGTAGATAATACCGCCATGCCGCAGCACAGACCCAGGGAAACGATGAGCAGGGTTTCGCCATTGATGAACTTCCTGACTGAGCGCAGGAAGAGCGGGATGGCAAAGATGCCCACGATAAACCATAATACCAGGAAGAAGCCAATCCTCAGTACCGATGTAAACATCTGTTCGCCATCCGGATTGTTGCCTCCGGCGATGGCGGAAAGCATCACCATCATCACGATGGCGAGGATGTCTTCCAGAATGAGCACGCTCATCACCATGGAGGCAAACTTCTGCTGCCGCAGTCCCATATCGTCGAAAGCCTTATATATAATGGTAGTGGAACTCATGGCGAGCATACCACCCAGGAAGATGCAGTCCATCCTGCCCCAGCCGAAGCTGTGACCCACGCTGATGCCCAGCATCATCATGGAAAAAACGATGACGATGCAGGCGATGATGGGCGAGGCTCCCATCTTCACGATTTTCTTGAAGGAGAAATCGAGACCGAGCGAGAAGAGGGTGAAGATGACACCGATGTCTGCCCAGGTCTGGATATCCGTCTCGTCCATCACCGACATGGTATATGGCATGTGGGGCGACACGAGGAAGCCCGCCACAATGTAACCCAGCACCAGGGGCTGCTTGAGCCGCTTGAAGATGAGGGTAACAATGCCAGCCACCATCAGGATGAGGGCGAGGTCTTTTACTAAATAGGGAATTTCTGCCATATCTTTCTTTTTATGAAAATGATAATCTCTCTAAAAAATAGTCAGTTTATGAAAATGGGGAATTTAGATTTCTCCTAAATTCCCCATATATATTAGTCGTTATACTCTTCTGTGATTTCCGCAATCTTCACGATGGTATCCACTACCTTTTGCATCACCTGTACGCTCACGAATTCGTGAGGACCGTGGAAGTTGACGCCACCGGCAAAGATGTTTGGACAAGGAAGGCCCTTGAAGCTGAGCTGCGCACCATCTGTGCCGCCACGGATAGGCTCTACGCGAGGTGGAACGCCACTCTCCTGCATGGCACGGAGCACGATGTCGATGACATGCATGTTAGGATCAATTTTCTCCTTCATGTTGTAGTACTGGTCGTAGATTTCTGCCGTAACAGTTCCCTCGCCGTACTTCTCGTTCATCTTCTTGACGCAGTCTTCGATGAAATCCTTGCGAGCCTCAAACTTCTGGCGGTCGTGGTCGCGGATGATGTAGCTGAGCTTGGCCTCCTCGCAGCGGCTTTCGATGCCGAGCAGGTGGTAGAAGCCCTGGTAACCTTCGGCCTGTTCAGGAGTTTCTGCCTCAGGAATCATGTTCTGGAATTCCACAGCCAGTCGGCTGGCGTTGATCATCTTGCCCTTGGCATAGCCTGTATGCACGCTCACGCCCTTGATGTGGATCTTGGCAGCAGCAGCATTGAAGTTCTCGTATTCCAGGTCGCCCAGGTCGCCGCCATCGATGGTGTAAGCCCAGTCGCAGCCGAACTTCTCTACATCGAAGTGATGGGCGCCCATGCCGATTTCCTCGTCTGGATTGAAGCCCACGCGGATGTCTCCGTGCTTGATTTCCTTATGGTCGCGGAGGTAGCACATTGCCTGTACGATTTCAGCGATGCCCGCCTTGTCATCTGCACCGAGCAGGGTAGTTCCATCAGTTACGATGATGTCCTCGCCCTTGTGCGCCTTGAGTTCAGGGAATTTTTCTACGCTGGAGATGATGCCCGGACTGAGTTCGATATCCTCGCCGTCGTAGTTCTTGATGACGCGTGCCTTGATGTCTTTTCCGCTGGCATCAGGACTGGTGTCCATGTGAGAGATGAAGCCGATGGTAGGAGTCTTTTTCTTGGTATTGCCCTTCAGGGTGGCGTAGATGTAGCCCATATCGTCCATCTCTACGTCGCTCAGACCTTCTTCCTCCAGTTCGTGCTTCAGGTACTTGGCAAAATCCAACTGTTTTGCCGTGCTTGGCACACTTTCTGAGTCTTCACTCGACTGTGTGTCGAATTTTGTATAGTTAATGAAACGTTCTACTAAATCCATGTTCTTAAATTAAATTTTAATGTAGTAGTGATCTCGGTGGGACTCAAACCCACGACCTTCAGAACCGGAATCTGACGCTCTATTCAACTAAGCTACGAGACCAGAATTGGTGATTTATCGGCAAACGCCGCCTACCCCTAAGGAGTAATTGACTGCAAAAGTACATTTTTTATTTCGAATAACCAAATATTTGGCTCATTTTTTTTCTATATATATAATGTATAGGGAGAAAATGCGGTGAATTTCTCTACAAAATGATACTTAAAATCTAAAAAATGCTATCATTTTGCGAAATATTTTCGAAAAACGCTTGCAGATTAATAATAAATTTGTATCTTTGCAGCGTGAAAGTAAGATAAACAGTAAATAAGAAACTATAAACGATATATAATAGATAAAATGAGTAATCTGATAAAACCCGAAGGGTATGAGGCGCTGCTGGATATGCGCCAGACCGAAATGGGTATCAAAATGATAAAAGAGTTCTTCCAGCAGAACCTGTCCACAGAGTTGCGCTTGCGCCGTGTCACCGCCCCTCTCTTCGTATTGAAGGGTTTGGGTATCAATGACGACCTGAATGGAGTGGAGCGCCCTGTAACTTTCCCTATCAAGGATTTGGGTGATGCAAAGGCTGAGGTGGTTCACTCTCTGGCTAAATGGAAGCGCTTGACCTTGGCAGAATATGAGATAGAGCCGGGCTATGGTGTCTATACCGATATGAACGCCATCCGTGCCGATGAGGAACTTGATAATCTTCATTCGCTCTATGTGGACCAGTGGGACTGGGAGGCTGTGATTACAAAGGGTGATCGCACCATTTCATTCCTTGAAGATGTGGTTCGCCGCATCTATGCAGCCATCCTCCGCACCGAGTTCCTGGCTTGCGAGCACTATCCACAGCTGAAGCCTTTCCTGCCAAAGGAGATTCATTTTATCCATGCGCAGGATTTGCTCGATATGTATCCTGACAAGACTCCTAAGGAGCGCGAGGATGCTATCTGCAAGAAATATGGCGCCGTATTTGTAGAAGGTATCGGCGGAAAGTTGAGCGATGGAAAGAAGCATGATGGCCGTGCTCCTGACTATGACGACTGGAGCACCGTAGCCGAGAATGGCAAGGAGGGATTGAATGGTGATATCCTGATCTGGTATCCGGTGTTGGGCAGAAGCTTCGAGCTGAGCTCTATGGGTATCCGTGTTGACAAGGAGAGCCTGCTTCGCCAGTTGAAGCTGGAAGGCAAGGAAGATAGAGAGAAGCTCTATTTCCACCAGCAGCTCCTGAACGACAAGTTGCCATTGAGTATCGGTGGTGGTATCGGTCAGAGCCGTCTCTGTATGGTGCTGCTCCACAAGGCGCACATCGGCGAGATTCAGGCTAGTATCTGGCCGGAAGATATGAGAACAGAATGTGAGAAGGCAGGAATGCCGCTCATCTAAAGATAAAAAGATTGTTAAGTTGGAATCCTGGTCATATCAACATATTTTTTAATGAATATCAGAGAGATTGTCAACATACGATTATAAGTTCATAGATATTATATAAATGAGAATCCCGACCCTCCTTCTTCTTGGAGAGTCGGGATTATCATTTTTATGATTGTTCTTTCCTGATGTTTTCCGAATTGTTTCCGAAAAAAAACTAGAAGTAATAGGTGAAACCCATGGTGGCTGCACGGTTGCCGAAATGCTGGCCGGCGATATCGTGGAACCTGCCTTCCAGGGTAAGATGCTTGCCTATGTTCTTATATACGGCCACCTCGGCATAGAGATTGGCTGGCGTATAGGCTGGTGTAAGCGTGTGGCGACGGGTGCACCAGATCATATTGGATGTCAGGCGCCAGCCAGCAGGCAATGACAACTGCGGAGCCAGCTTGAATATCGCAAAATTGCTGTATTTGCTGGTTTTAGAGTTCATTCCTTCTTCGCCTCCGAAAATCTCAGCCTTTTCCCAAAAGTAATTCACTCCGGCGGTAACCCTCAGCATTCCCTTATGCCAGAAGGCAGTAGTTCCGATGCCCAGTGTATTGTCGCGATCTACACCCGGAAGATCCTGATGGATATTCTTGATAGAACTGCTTACCACGAGATTCGGCTTGCTGTAGGTATACTTCAGCTCAGCCACATAGGCAAGGCGCTCGCTGATGTCCTTGGTGTAGTATGGCCGCCAAGCTCCCTCCATATCGCCTGCTGTAACGAAATCGCCAAAATCGGCATTGAAGATTCGGCGGCAGAATGTGCCCTGCAGGGTATGGCCCGGTGCAAAGTTGTGATATATGCTCACCGTGTAGCTATGGTTGTGGGTACTATGCTTCCAGTTCTTTTCTGTGGCAATCTGCTTCGGACGGAAATTGATGGTGCGGAATCGGTCGCCCACCATGAAGCCCCATTTGCCGATGGTATAATCCAGCTGCGCATACAGGTCCTGATAGTTGGAGTGGTTGGTGTAATCAGCCACACAGTTCTTCTCGATAGACAGTCCGCCCTCGAAACCGGCTGTAAGCCAGAGATTCTCTGAAATCACCGGAGTGGCATATTCCACTACCATAAACGGATAGGTGGCATGGTTGCGATAAGGTGCCGCACTGGCATCTGCCGCATTTCCGCCGTTGTCGCTGATGTTCTCGGCACCCAGGGTAAAGAGGATGCTCGCTCCCTTGTCGCCCAGCAGGCGGGTATAGTCTGCCTGGAGATGGTAGGCGCGTACATAGTCGGCTGGTGTATCGGTAAAATGGTTTCGGGTGTAGGTCTGCATCGCATCTACTTCCAGCATATCCTTCTCGGTAGGAGTCCAGAGAATGTTCATCTTGGCTCCCTCGTGCGAATAGTGATTGATGAGGCTTGGGCCATCACCGGCATAGGAACCCAGGTCGTTGTTGGAAGTGCGCTGCATGTTGCCCTCTACGTGGGTCAGGATGCGCAGCTTGTCTTGCTGGCTCAATACGCTCACGATGCCCTTTCCTCCGCCATAGGTGTCGCCGAAGAGACCTACTCTTCCGCTCACTCCGTTCTCACCCTTGCGCAGGGTGATGTCAATCACCTTTTTCAGACTGCTGCATCCCTTCATCACTTCAGAGTTCTGGCAAACCTTGATGCTCTCTATCTCCCTTGCCTTGAAATGATGGAGCAGGGTAGCGTAGTCGAGACCATATTCCTGGTTGTCGATGCGGATGACGAACTTGCCGTAGAGATTGGCGAAAGGATCACCGCCGATGATGTTGTTGCCGTCCATCGTAAGGACTTCGGGGCACATCATCAGCACATCGAGGAGCGATTCCTCGCCCGTGAGATCCATCTCAGATACGTGCATGATGTAGCGGTCGCCGATGTGTTCTATCGGTGCCGCCAGTGTAGGATTAGTAAAGCCTCCGAGCGCCATAGCGAGCAGCAGGAGGCGGCTGGTTTTTATCATTTTATTTTTTCTCATACTTTCTTTTTAATGTTAAGTTGTAGCATTTAGGTCTTGTTCCATCGTCTGTCTCCCTTTCATCTCTACCCGAAAAGCAGGGTGATGAGCGGGATGGTGAGGATGCTGCCCAGCGTAGTGATGAATGTCATCTCTGTGATGAGCGCCGGATTTCTGCCGTATTTCAGGCAGAACATGGTGCCGAAGCTAGCTACAGGCATCGCAATCACCACGGTGTTGATATTGTTCACCACATCGCTCACGCCGCATACCTTGAAGAAGAAGTAGAGGCTCAGCGGAACCACTACCAGGCGGAGCAGCGAGGCAACGTAAACCTTCGGGCTGCCGATAATCTCCTTGAGGGGCAGCTTCGCCATACTGCTTCCGATAATCATCAGGGCGGCAGGAACCGTTACGTTGCCCACCATCGTTACCGGACGGGCGATGACATCAGGCGTATGTACCCCCAGCGCCACCAGCAGGGCTGCTACGGCAGCCGCAATCAGAGCCGGACTCAGCAATACCTTCGGGTTGAACTGCTTCACGCTGTATTCGCCCTTGATGAGCATCACGCCAGCCGTGAAGATGAAAAACGTGTTCGGCATGTTGAGCAGGGCGGCGTAGAAGATAGCCTGGGGGCCGAAGATGCTCGAAACGATAGGATATCCGATGAATCCCACGTTGGCAAACATCAGGGCGAAACCGATCATTCCCTGGTCGTCATGGTTCTTGCTGATGAGCCGAGGCACCCCGAATCCGAACACCAGTAATAAGATGTACGTGAGGAAGCCTACACCCAGAAGCGGGAGAATGAGCGTGCGGTCGGGCAGTTCATCTCCCATCACAGACGAGAGCACCAGCAGCGGGCAGGTGATATCTACCACGATGCTGGACAGCTTCTTGTCAAACTTGTCGCCCATATAGCCAAGCTTGCAGGCGACGTAACCTAAAATCACGATGATGAACAGAACCACCATCACTTCCAAATTCTCCATTATCCCGAAAATCTAATCTCTTTTACCTTAATCGATAAAACTTCTTTTACCTTAATCTATGAATCTTCTGGTGATATCGCCATAGTTCTCGATGCGGCGGTCGCGCAGGAATGGCCACCAGCGGCGTACATCCTCGCTGTGCTTCAGGTCGATATCCACCACCAGACTCTCTTCCTCATCATCGCTCGCACGATAGTGAAGCTCGCCCTGAGGACCTGCCACGAAACTGCTGCCCCAGAACTGGATTCCGTCGGTCTGGCCGCTTGGGTCAGCTTCGAATCCCACTCGGTTTACAGCCACTACCGGCAAACCGTTTGCCACGGCATGACCTCTCATCACGGTGGTCCACGCCTCACGCTGGCGCTGCTGCTCCTCCTCTGTATCGTAGGTGGCATAGCCGATGGCAGTAGGGTAGATCAGGATGTCTGCGCCCTGCAGCGCCATCAGGCGGGCTGCTTCCGGATACCACTGGTCCCAGCATACCAGCACGCCAAGCTTGCCCACGGAAGTCTGTATCGGCTTGAATCCGAGGTCGCCAGGGGTGAAGTAGAACTTCTCGTAGTAGGCAGGATCATCCGGAATATGCATCTTGCGGTACTTTCCGGCTATGCTTCCGTCCTTCTCTATCACCACTGCCGTATTGTGGTACAGCCCCGGAGCACGGCGCTCGAAGAGCGAAGTAACGATCACCACGCCCAGATCCTTCGCCAGCTTGCCGTAGAATTCGGTAGATGGACCGGGAATCGGTTCGGCAAGGTCGAAATTCTCTACATCTTCTACCTGGCAGAAGTAGAGCGTGTTGTGAAGTTCCTGCAATACAATGAGTTCTGCGCCACGCTTCGCCAGGTCGATGATGCCCTCAGCGAGTCGGGTCTTGTTATCGGCGATGTCCGCCGTAATGTGTAACTGTAATAATCCGAGTTTCATTTATGTCTGTGTTTTTTTCTAATGCTTTATTTGATAGCCCCCTCAGGCAGCTGCATGGTGAGGCAGTGGATGCTTCCGTGCTGGCGGATGATGGTGAGCGAATCTACTCCTATCACGTCTCTGTCTGGGAAGGCAAGCTGAATCTGTCGCTTCGCCTCCTCGTCCTTCTCAGGCTGGTTGTACGTAGGATAAATCACGGCACCGTTCAGAATCAGGAAGTTGGCATAGGTGGCAGGCAGTCTGTCGCCCTTGCTGTTCCTGTCTGTAGTCAGTCTGTCGCCCTCGTCATAGATGGCATCCGGCATCGGGAGCTTCAGCAGTCGGTAAGGGTATCCCTCGTAGGTGAAGAGCTTCTGCAGCTGCTTCTCCAGCGCCTGGAAGTCCTCATACTGCTCATCCTCCGCATCATCACACCCTACATATAATAAGGTGTCGTGCGGAGCCACTCTCACGATGGTGTCGATATGTCCGTCGGTATCATCACCCACCAGATTACCGTGGTCGAGCCATACCACATTTCTTACATGGAAGAAATTCCTGAGCAGGCTGTCGATGTTCTCGCGTGTTAAAGGCTGGTTGCGGTGAGGCGCCAGCAGGCACTGCGATGTGGTGAAGAGCGTACCCCTGCCGTCGCTCTCTATGCTTCCGCCTTCGAGCACGAAGCCCTGGTGGTTCTCCAGCGCCGCATTGAAGGCTCCCTGATAGTAGAGCTGCAGATTGATGGCATTGTCCTTTTTCCAGTCGAATTTCTCGCCCCATCCGTTGAACTTGAAGTCGAGCAGATGGATAGGGATGATGTGCGAATTGTGTCTGCCGCGCGAAACCATGCTGATAGGTCCGTGGTCGCGCGCCCAGGTATCGTTGGTATCCATCTCGTAGAGGTGAACGCGGCTCATCTGTCCCTCCGACAGCTTTTCGGCAAGCATTCTCTGGGTGCTTTCCAGGATAGGTGTCACCACCAGCAGGTCTTCGTAGCGGGTGATGATGTCTGCGAGCTGCAGATACGTGTTGGTTATCTGTCTCAGATACGGCTTCCAGTCCGTTCCGCCGTGTGGCCACGTGAGCATGATGGCGCTCTGTGGTTCCCATTCTGCGGGAAGTGCGAAATCGCAAGGTAATATTGAGTGATGCATAAGCTTTTGTATTTTTAATGTTTTATGCGTGCAAATATACTAAAAAAATCGGCAACTTACATAAATTTTTGAAAATTTTTAGTGAAACGCTTGCTAATTTCGTGAGAAATGCGTAACTTTGCAGCCTAAAATATAAAATAAGACATATTAGGAGCGTGAAAATAAGAGAAGTAGTTGATGCCCTTGAACATTACGCGCCTCTGCCCTTGCAGGAAGGATATGATAATGCCGGCCTGCAAGTTGGATTGACAGAGGCGGTAGAAATGTCAGGGGCATTGTTGTGTCTTGACGTCACTGAGGCGGTGGTGGATGAGGCGGTCCGGAAGGGCTGCAATCTCATCGTAAGCCATCATCCGCTCATCTTCAGAAAGCTTTCCAGGATATCGGATGAGAACTATGTGCAGCGCACCGTTCGCAAGGCGATCAAGAATGATGTTACCATCGTCTCCATGCATACCAACATGGATGCAGCGGCAGGCGGAGTGAACTTCAAGATTGCCGAGAAGCTGGGCCTGAAGAACGTGCAGTTTTTCGGTGGAGAGAAGGAAGTGGATGGCGTGAAAGGCGGCAGCGGCGTAATAGGAGAGATCTCTGACGAGGATATCCTGAAGGCTGCCCAGGCTGGCAAGCTTTCGGATGAGGTGAAGGAGCATTTCGCCGAGGGTATCGCTGCCGATGACCTGGTATTGCTGCTCAGGGAGCGTTTCGGTGTGGAGTGCGTGCAGTGCAACCAGCTCTTGCGTCGCCCTATCCGCAAGGTGGCGCTCTGCGGCGGTTCGGGTTCGTTCCTGCTGGGCGATGCCATTGCGGCGGGAGCCGATGCCTTCATCACGGGCGAAATGAGCTATCACGAGTATTTCGGTCATGAGCAGGAGATTCAGATCTGCGTCATCGGCCACTATCAGAGTGAGCAGTTTACCAGCGAAATCTTCCGCAGCATCATCCTCTCTCATTTCCCTGATGCCAAATGCTGCATCTCGGAGATCAACACCAATCCCATCATTTATCTATAAGATGGTTTGGATGTCCCCCATACGCCCTGAAAGGGCAGAAGCTCCTAGCCCAGGGCATCGCCCTGGGTAACAGAGATATGAGCAATGCGCCCTGTAAGGGCAAAAGCTTTAAAAAGAACAATAAAGGTTTAAAGATAAAATAAAGAAATTATGGCAAAGAAAGATCCTACAGATTTGACAGTTGAAGAGAAGTTGAAGGCTCTTTACCAGCTTCAGGTAACCTTGTCGGGCATCGACGAGAACCGTGAGTTGCGTGGTGAGCTTCCTCTCGAAGTTCAGGACTTGGAAGATGATATCGCCGGTCTCACCACTCGTATTGAGAACATCCAGCGCGAAATCGAGCAGTTCGACCATGCTGTTTACCAGAAGCAGAACGAGATTGCTGATGCACAGGCTAGCCTGGAGCGCTATCATGCGCAGCTCGATACCGTGAGCAACAACCGCGAGTATGATACCTTGAGCAAGGAGATCGAGTTCCAGGAGTTGGAAATCGAGCTTTGCAACAAGAAGATCCGCGAGGGTATGGCTAAGATGCGCGAGCGCGAGTTCGACCTCCACAAGGCTGAGGAGAAGAAGGCTGACCTGGAGCACGGACTGGTAGAGAAGCGTGCTGAGCTGGAAGACATCCTGGAGGAGACTCACGAGGAGGAGGAGCGCCTGAAGGAGAAGGCTCTCGAGCTTGAGAAGAAGATTGAGCCACGTCTGCTCGCCAGCTTCAAGCGTATCCGCAAGGGTGCCCGCAATGGTTTGGGTATCGTTTACGTGCAGCGTGATGCATGTGGTGGTTGCTTCAACAAGATTCCACCTCAGCGCCAGTTGGATATCAAGATGCACAAGAAGATCATCCCTTGTGAGTACTGCGGCCGTATCCTCATCGACCCAGAGTTGGCAGGTGTGAAGATCGAGACTCCGAATACTGACGAGAAGCCAAAGCGCAAGCGCATTTCCCGCCGCAAGAAGGCTGAGGATGCTGAATAAGGTTTGGAAAAGAGACAAAGCTTGTAAAAGCGTATAAATGTAAAAGAAGCGGCAACCGGAAGATTCGGCTGCCGCTTTTTTTATACGGTTATGCGATATCAGATGATGATAATCCGAAAATCAGATAATGATAATCCGATATCAGATGATGGTAATCCAGATTCCTTCCCCCTGATTCTCCGCCTCCTGGATGCGCTTCATCAGACGATGGAGCCAGATACGGGAGTTCACCACCATACCCTTCACCTTATTCTCGCCCACCAGGATGCAGCCCTGGGTATCGTCGGGATAGTTGCCGGCATGGATGCGGATGCCCTCGAAACCGGGCACACCCTGCACATACGGCAGCCACTCCTTGAATCGGGGCGACTTGGTGATGAGCACACGATACGAGCCCTCGGGGATGGCAGTATGCCCCGGAATCTTTCTTGCCACCTTGCCGCTCTGACGGCTGTACTTGGCATTCACTTCCTCGGGCTTCAGCGCTATCCCGTTCAGGTTGCGCCACGTAGGCTCCAGGGTGTCACAGAAGTAGCTGTCCTTAGACAACTTCTTCAAGTCGAAAGTATGTTCGAAACTGCGCTTGTCGCCGGTAGTCTTGCCGGAAAGCACCTTGCGCTTCACATCACCATCAGCCAACAGATACAGTCGGCCGATGGTATAAGTATTCTTCTTTGCTATACGCTCTAAAACTATTTCCATATACAATAAAAATTTTTCGTTTATAACTCTAAGAGTGAGGCTTCATCATTCTAATAATGGGTCTTGAAATAAACTGAGTCACTGAGTCACTTTCTTCTTTCTCGATATACCCACGATGTAGCCAGTTTCTCAACATTTTGGCAGTACCCTTGGCGTTCATGTCGTTTTTCAGACGCAGGCTCTCTACCTGCTGATAACTGAACTTGTCGGGCAGGAATGCCAGGATGCTCGCAGGTCCCTTCTTGCTTTCCTGATCTCCCTCACGCTCCGCCTTCTTGATGGCATCGCCGAAGAAACGCATCTTGCAGTAGAGGTCGTAACGCTCGCTCCAGCGGATGAAATCCTCAATCTCCGGCTCCCACTGGTAACCGTTCGCCACATAGAGCACACAAGCCTTCAGATAGCCGATTACGTTGGCACGGAAACTCAGATTCTCATAGACCCTGTCCTGCGACAGACGGGAGAATTCCGCATTCTCATCCTTCAGCACCTCGGCAAGATGGAAAGCCTCCTTGCATTCCACCAATCCCGAAGCCATACAGAGATTATCGATGTAAGGTTTCAGAGAATTTCTGAATTCATCGTCGTAGGTTCCATAGATGGGAATGTCCTCGCCGATGTCTCTTTCTGGGATGGTACAGAAGTTGATTCGGGAAACCGGACCATCGGTCAGCACTCGCTTGAAATACTTGATGCCTTTATGGATGGTGGTAGAAGCATTCCAGTTGAAGCGGATGGTGACACGCTCGGTGACACTTTGTGTTCCGACTCGCGTTTGTCCATATAAGTTACCCGGGTCGAAGGCGAGGCACATAATACGGAACTGCTGAAAACCGCTACCCTTGAGTGCATCAAACTGGTCGATTTCGTTCAGTGAAGTATAAAGAAAATGTTCCTTGGCTTCAGCGGTACGCATCACGAAGGCTGGGTTGGTCATATCGGCATCAATCTCCTGTATAATCAGATTCTCAGGGCGTTTGCGCTTATCCTTGTTGGCACCCTTGCGCATCATTTCATCCTTCCATTCCTTCTCACGCTTCAGGTTTTCGGCATCTCTTTTACGGATATCCTCCATGATGAAATCGATAGGTTTTTGTACGCAACTTTTACCTGCGCCGGTACCTGCAAGCAGACAGGTCATCAGGGTAGCTTCGTGCTCCACGTTGTCGATATATCTGAATCTGGTTCTCCAGAGATGGGTAGCGAGCGAAGGAAAAATGGCGTGCGCCACAGCCGGCTGATAGATTTCCGGAGTCTTGGAAATCAGCAGCTCCACCAGTTTCGGCAGCTTCTTGGGCATCGGAGGAGGAGCAGGATAATCCTCCTCTTCGTTACTTTGAACATTGAGCATTGAACTTTGAACTTTATGATTAGCATCATTCGCCTGTTTCTCCGCCTGAGCATTCACCCGAATCACATCCCTAGAAAACGGCTTCGAGCTGTCCCCATATTTCGCATAGAAATCGTGAATCAGCTGATGGCAGTCATTCTCCTGATAATAGCTCGGCATTCTCTTCGCCACCACCTTCATCAGTTCCTCCTCACTCATCACACGAGAAGCGCCAGCACTCATAATAGCGAGCAGGGAGGAATGTCTAGACCCTACGGTATCAATATTCATCCCCTTCAGTCCTGCGGATTCCTGGAAGAGGTCGAAGGCTATCAGATTCTTCTCACTGGCACTTTCTGCTTCTTGGGCTTCCAGTCCGCCAGCTTTCTGAGAACCTCCAGTATGGCTGATATAATCATCATCAGCACGATGGCTATTACCAGGTTGGGCAGGCTGAATAGCAGCGCCAGAAGAAGTACCCTTACCATCAATCGTAAGCCCACGCTTGAGAAAAGCCTCTCTACGGGCTTGAATCTCCTCATCCGGCAGAACCCCATACCACTCCTTCGAGCGGTAAATCTCGGAGTCCTTATCCGTGATAAAGATGATTCTCTCCGGCGTAATGCAGCTCTTATCGTAGGGAATCCCAGCCGCCTCACAATACGCCTTCTGCGTCTCTTCAATCGTCATACCCATCGGCATACGGATATCGATATGCAGCTTCTTTCTAGCCGAATACTCCAGATGTAGCAGTTTCCCCTTCCAAATCGTGTTGCTGCAGTTCAGCTCACGAGCCTTCTCCAGGGCAGCATCCACATACTCCACATCATCCACATCGATGGTAGTCTGAAAGAGGAAACTTTCAGGATCCGCATCCTCACCAGAGCGGTGATTATTCCTGAACTTTGAATAATGAATCGCACGGATAGGCAGCTGTCTTTTCAGCCCCTCGCGTGCCTTCTTCACCGCCTTTTCATCACCAGCATCTACGCCGGGAATCGCCTTCTCCCCACGTATCTGCGCAATCACACCCTTCAGCCACGGCTGTGCTATCAGGGTGTCATAGACATACAGGGGCTGGGAAGAGTTCAATCTTCCCATATTGCCCTTGCGTGCCGGATTCAGAGCCATTACTTGTACTGTTCCCATGCTATATTCTCCTTGAAATGTTTAGCTTTGCCCTTCATCTCCATGATCTCTTTGTAGAGATATTTCAGAATATCCGACTTGTGCATTTCCTTCGGGAAAGAGAAGGAGACGAACACACGCTGCGACGAAGTACGGAGGGCACCATGCGAGGTATGGATAATCTCCGTATATAGCTTCCCGCCCGACTGTGCGTAAGGCTTGAAGTCGAGCTTGTCGCCGCATTCGCCACCGCTGCAGATCATTCTGCCCGGAATCACCTTAGGCACCTCGCAGATGGTCTCCGCATCGTTCCAGGGAGCCTTGCGGATAGCTACGTTACCACACTCGTCAGTAATGATACTGGCATCTACCTTCTGGGCGTTCAAAAGCGCCTGTACAGCAGCCTCTGCAGCTGCAGAAAAACTTTTCTTGCTCATATATATTGAAGTTTTAGAAAGATATGTTGTTAATTAGAAATACTCTCCATTCATACTCCGGATGTTTGAAAACATACGGCTTCATATTGTTCTTATCCATATTCATATATGTATTATCACGTTGGGGCTGCGACCATCCGCTAAATTCCATACCAGGAAATGGTACCGGTTTTCCAGATACAGAAAAGCCCCGCAACCAGACTTTATCATCTGATTGCGAGGCAAAGGTACGGCGAAATCCGATACTGACCAAGAAAATAACCCTGCGGTTATTTCGAGGGTTATAAAGTTATAACGAGGGTTATTTCTGAGCCGTTTTCAAGCAATTTTTTCGTCGATTCCCAACAGATTTCTGAAGCAAACCACCACATGGGTCATCGCAATATAAGGTTCTTTCTTCACGTTTCCCATCGGAGCATATCCCCATTTATCGAATGGTTTCATATAACAATCCGAGTTACTGATCTGTTTCAGATCACCCTGCGTCAGCTTCACTCTGAAAGCTCCCGGGTGAATCGTATCTATCCAGTTACAGAAACCCTTATAGTCATTCTCTCCTATTAAATGCAAATCTACAGCCACTCTGAACACGGCAATCCAGTGGCGCTGAATCTTGAATATGTACTTGCCTGATTCATCTACAGACTCCATCAGCTGGTCGATGGCATAAGCAAACTCCTGCTCAGATATATGCTTGGGGTTCAATTCACCTTTCTTGGCTTTCATATACTTACCAAACTCATCTATGTCCTGAGCATGTGCCACCACACGTTCTATCTGCTCTTCTAAATCAAGATGATGCTTGCGACTGCATTCCATCAGTAAATGTTTGCAGAACATCGCCTCTTTATATTCATGGGTATCATTCATTACATCAACGATCAGGTTAACCATACCCATGGCTTCTTTTTGATAGCCTGGCTGGTTTACAAAGTTCTTGGCTCCCTCATCATCAGGAGCCCACTGGTTGCTTTTTGGTTTTTGTTCTTCTTCTTTCATATTATTATGGTTTTTAAGTATATGCAAAAGCCCCGCCTAGCGAGAGCGTTTTACTCTGCTAGGCGGGGCTTGCGTTCCTTATTGTTATGTTGTTACTCTTTCGGGAAAGACTATTATAAAAGCCCTGCCGGCTTTCACAAGCTGGCAGGGATAATTATAAGTAAAGATGTAATATGAAGGAGGCATATTCACATATACCTGCTATCAATAGGCTCTAATCCGTCAAATATCTTTTGTGCAGCTATTCGCTATTCTGATTTCACTTAGAAAATCATCTTATAGTCCTTACTGCTACCATCTGTCAATTCTATGTGTATGATTTGAATGCCTGTGGCTATGCTCGCCTTTAAACACCTTGAACCATTTCCCTGTACCCTGCTGATGATTCTGCCATTCAGGTCTATGACCTTAACACTCTTGAGCAGACCGCAGGCAGATTGCACGAGGACAGAAGAACCTTCCTGAACAATACTGATGCGCTGATCAGTATCGACAGATGTCACATCAGTACTTCCATAACGGCTTCTGATAACAAATCTGCCTAACGAGGTCTCGGCATCCGCAATAATGAGAGGAGAATCGAGTGAATAATCGGCACCAGAAAGCATATCATGGAGAACATATCCGCTCATATCAACACCCTGAACAGGTTTTACCCCGATACGGATGCTATCCTTTTGCGACAGATAGATTCCTAAAGATGTAGCGCCAGTCATCGGAAGGATATCGTAAGCCTGACTCTGCTGAATACCAAATACCTTCAAAGGTGACTTCACTTCACTATCCAGAAGAGTTGGAACCAATACAGAGTTCATGAAAGAAGAACCGTCAGAAACATCATAAGCAGTTTCTGAATTCTCCATCACCAGCATAGCTGCTGATTTGCTTCGCGTCTTCAGGCTTTCCACACACACTTTCAGTCCCTTGGCTTCAGCAGGTTTACTTTCCTCAGTAGCCTTCTTGCTTCCACCTATCATTTCTGGGGTGAGCAGCAGGGTGATTTGCGTACTCGGCTTATCATTTGTGGTAACATAGAATGCCTGCATTGGGGCGATGGTGGTGGCGTTGCCCGTAGAAGAGACCTTGCTTACAGTTTGCTCTTCCATGCCTCCCGATTCATTCTCTACTTCCACCTTCACACTGCTCACGTTCTCATTCACCTCCAGGAACTTCTGGATATTCAGGCGGCTCATGAATGGGTTGCCCAGCACAAAGGTCTGCGTAGGAATATCCGATTTCAGCGTAATCGGATACTCGCTCTGCCCCACGAACACCGTGCGGTTCTCCGTCACTTCCTTGCCTTCCGACAAATACTTATATTCCATCGTCAAGTCGCCCGGAGAATCCCGTTCGTAGATGAAGCGGTTTATCTTATTTGCATCTTTCGTCACTGTTTCACTAGCCACTTTCTCCTGATCGTAATCCACAAAGTAACTATATTCTTTATGCGCCTTAGGCAGGCGGATACTGAACTTATTGGTAGCCGGCAGATTGCCGTTGTCTATCCACATAGAGAAGCCTTCACCCATGCCGTAAGGCTTAGCCACGGCATTGAAGTTGTGCGACCAGGTGGCCTCGTTCACGGCAAGCGTTTCATCCGTCAAAACCGGATTTCCCTTGCTGTCTAGCGAATAAATCTTACCCGGATGCACAGCCGCCCAGAGGCGCTGGTAGATGCTCGGGTTGAAGCGCTGTTCCTGCCAGTTTTCTTCGTTCAACTCCTCGAAGTATTTCGCCTTCGTGGTGTCGGCAGGCATGAACATATCACCCGTGTACATCTGCTTGAGTGGTGCACTCAGCAGATAGTAATGGTTCGGCTTCTGCTCCAGTTCTACCCATGCCTTGCGATAGTTGAGCGATGGCACGTTATCCACCGCCGAACGGGGTTCGAAGAAGATGTCCTTGCAGCAGTAGTCGGCTGGCTTCACTGGCGTGCCCAGCATTGGGAAGTTATCGGCATCCGACGAGATGATGGCGTTGGTGCAGCAGTAAGGCGAACCGTCGCTCCAGTTGTCCCATTTGTTCCATTCATTGGTAGATGCACTCGGAAGCCATCGGGTCTGTAATGGATGAACCTGATATACTACTGAAGAGAGTGGCGTCCAGCTGCCGTCGAAGAAGGTGAGCTGATATTCGCCCGGCTCCTTGGTGGTGTAGGTATATTGGATATTGTTCTTGGTGTCAGATGTAGAATGCAGAGACACGATGCCATTATCTCCCGCATTCTTATCACCGAAGTAAAGATGATAATCTACTCCGGTTAATCCGGTAGCAGTTACGACAATCGTATCTCCTACGCATACATTGTTGACAACGATATCGTCTACACCATCTACGCACGAGTTGTTGTCCTTACAGTCAGGAATACCATCATTATCAATATCACCACGTGTCACGAGTCCGTAGAATTTCTGCACATCCAATGCGCCTACAATTTTGCCTAAAGTAAATCGCACCTCGTCATACGCTTTCTTTGGCTGAAGGAAGAGGATATTCTTATCGCCATAACCCGCTACTTTAGCGGAAATCACCTTCCAGTCGGTAAATTTATCTCCCGTAGAATTACCGTCTTTGAAGGTTTCTACCGTTAGCCAGTCTCCTACATCTACGGCTGCCAGGAAAGTCTTGTTGTCAATGACAATTCCCAACTGATGATGATAGTCGAGTGTTCTACCCATCTTTACGGCGAATGTTTGACCAACTCCCAGACTTACCGTATTGGCAACCGCCATATAGGTATTCAAGTCATCATCCACCAGATAACCTAAGTTATCATCTACAGTAGCCACACTCACCGCTCCGCCAAATTTGGTTTCATTAGCATTGATGGTAGTATGTGAATGATTATGCGACATCACCAGACTGCTACATGCAAGTGGCGAAGAACAGTCGTCGGAAGCCTCCTCGATAAAGGCATAGTAGATACGGAGTTTAGAACCGCCCAGATTGAGTACACCCGAATTCCAGAGTTGGAACTCATCCATCTGAATCGTGTCTTTGCTGATGTAGGCTGGAACTTCGATAGAATATCTTATCTTTTGCAGCTTGCCTGAACCTGCGATATCTGCACCAATCGCATTGTTCTCATCTATCAGATGGCGATATACTTCCTTGCCTTGGTTATAGCAGCGTATCTGCAGGAATTGCAGGGCATGCAAATTGATTACCGTAGCATCAGCCTCTACCACAAAACCAATGCGCTTAGGTTGAGCTCTCTTGACGGCATCCGGCTCTGATTCACCTTTGTGTCGGTCGGTAGCATCGTATATCAGTTGACCATCCTTGCGGTGAATTCCGATGATGCAGAGGTTATCGGCAAGACTCAAGCCACCTATATATTCGGCATATTGATCATATTCACCCTTGATAATATTGTCTCTATCCTTGAGTTCAGAGATAGAAAGCAACGAGCCGGATGTTTCGTGAATCTTAGGCGATACCTCGTAGAAATCTTCACCCAGTTTGTTGACAAGTGGTTTGCCGCAAGTTGTATTTCCATCATTAAAACCACCTACAGTAATGGTGGTTTCATCATAACATCCGTCCTGAGCCGTGGCCCTGAAGGTATATTTACCAGGTTCCAGATTGGTAACTTGACCAGCAGAGGTAACCTTTACTGGTGTGGTGGCAAGAATATCGTTATTTTTCAAATCCCATGCATTCACCAGCTTCCATGTTACGCTTACTTTGGGGTTGGAGCGAAGGTTGAAGGAAGTCTGCGATTGGCAGACATTGCTGCTGATGGTAGGATTGATAGGGCACCGGTGGGATACATCTGGAGCCATTCTTACGAATCCATAGTGGATGCCGATGGCGCCTGCATCAACTCCGAGAACCGTAAGGAATCTGATTTCGCATCCTGAAAACGGCACCTTTGCCTTGATGCTCACCGTTCCGTCGCCAATCTGCACCAGCGAGAGGTGGAGCACCTGGGCAGAAATCGTTTCTTCCTGCACCTTGTTTCCCTTGTGGTCGAAGAGCAGCACGTTGACCCATGTTCCTGCATTGAGGCTCAGCAGGGCATCCATCTTGTATTTGAAGCCAGCCTCCATACCAGCCTCGAATGCTTCGCCTTGTGGGTTCTTGTCGTTCTGCATCATAAACTTGGCTCCGCCCTGGTAACCTATGTCAAGAAGAGGGACGATGGTGGCGAAATTATCCAGATTATCATCTGTCATCTTCTTTATATCGTTGTCAAGGAAAGGCAGGGGGATGCCGAGGATAATAGGGCGCCAGCCTTTCATCTCTTTGAGCGCCACCTGCTTGTCGCCTTCCAAATATTCGTTGTATTTTTTGATGCCTCCATCGGTGATGGTAAACTCCGTAGATTCGCCCACGAAGGCATATTTGATTTTCAGAATATTCGCCACTTCTGCCTGAATGCCGCCCGAGCAGTCGAGAGAGATTTCATCGAAGAGCCAGTCGCTTTCTGCAGTCAGCATGGCGCAGATGTTGTCGGAACCCGGTATCTGGAGCAGCTTCAGCGTTACTCCCGAACCATCCTGTCCTTCTCTCACCGCCTTTACGCCCTTCAGTTTGCCGTCGCGATAGAATCCGATGGAGAATGCCTTGACTACATCGAGGCTCAGCACGCTGCTACCCGAGCCAGCCACGATGGTAAAGCCTGCCACCGTTCCCTTGGAATAGTAATTATCCATATCTTTTACACTTACTATCGGATCTACGGTTACCCCTGCTCGTACCACGGAGTTCACCTGTGCATAGTTGTCGAGTGAATCGTCGGTAAGAGCGCCCATATCCTTTGCCCAGCTGCCTACGCCTACCACACCAATCAATTTGTTAATGGTGCACGATTCGCCTGTAAGGGCACGGCGGTTGCGCAGCTCACGGAATGTCATGTTGTAATATTTGGGGTGATTGTTGAACTCCACAAAATGGTCTTGGTGCTTGTCGGCAGGCAGATCTTCCCAATTGTTGGTCCAAATGGGTTTCTTGCAGTTCTTGAACGAGTCTCTAACGGCAGCACTCTCGAAATAGGGACTGGTGTTGTCATCCTTGGGTTGTGCCGCCTGGATAGAGGCGGGCACAACCATCAGGAATGCCAACAAAAGTGATATGAAAGTTTTATATATAAAATGCAGTTTCATTGTCTGTTTGATTTTAAAACATAGCATAACGTCTTGATAATTCTCTTGATCTTATTCGAGCAAATGTCTGGAGTCTGTTAGTGTCTTTTGCTCATCGTATGTGAAGACATATTTATGGTTTCGTCTCAGATAGAAGAGGTTGCTGACTCCATCTACCACGATAACGCCCGTGGCTGCTTCAGAAGACATCATATCCTTTGCCTTTATCTGATAGTTGTGGGCGTGAGGATAGGCTTTGAGGCCTATTCTCACGGCAAGATGGGTCTTGCCTGGCAGCACAAATGCCTTGAGCACCACTTCCTTGCCTTCACCCGGAAATGGGGCATAGGCAATGGCGGTATAGGAGCCTCCCTTTTTTGAATAGTTATTGATAGGTTCCCCACCCTGCTTAAAACCGTCGTAGCTGGTAAGAGGCATCTGGGTAAGCACGGTGTCGGCAAGTAGGCAATACCATTGCGTCTGCGCTGTAATGCTGTAATGGGCGGCATGAGTGATATGAACCTCCACTTCTGCCATGCCTCTATAGAGTGTTCCTACAAGCGGCGTAGGGGTGTTGTTTCCCAGATTTTCCTTCTGGTAATCAGCAGAAGAGATGATTGGATTTTGGGTGGCATCTCCCTGCTGGTAGAGGGTGCCATAGAAGAGCTGCGGCACCGTGATGAGCCGGCGGCTCAAGCAATCTACGTGATTTAGTGTGAGAACTATTTTTTTTAGATAGTCAAGCCAGTTGTTGGGGGTGTCGGTTTTGTCACCATCGACCAGGTAACTCGCAAACGTAGCCTTGAACTCATGAAATGTAGTACCTCTCTTGATATTGAGCATATCATTGGTTATCACATTGTTTTCCTCATACTGGGGATAGGGCGATTTCTCCTGGCTATTGTAAGCGAGGGCAATGATGCGATATTCGTAACCCCTGCTGATGCCGAAGGTGCCCTTTACCACATAGTGCTTGTGGGGCTTTCCCGAAAGATAATCGTCTTCCTTGCCGTCTTCTAACGTGGGCTTTCCGTTAATCACCCTGTCGTTGGTAGGGTCGTACTCGAAGCCCTGGATGTCGTTGACTGCGGCATCATAGGTTGCAGAATTTTCTCCATTGTTCTGAACTCTTCGGCGAAAAGCTATCAGCCTTACGGCATTGACGTTGTCGGTCTCGGCATATCCGTTGTCCTCACCTATTGTGCCCGACGAGGAAGAGGATCCTGCACCAGGAGGAGCTACACGGGTGTTTCTGCCATCTTGCTTGGCATTGCCATCGCTGCCGCTTAATCCGCCCAGAGTGATGGTGATGGGAACAGTCGTAATCTCGTCTTCGTTTTCCGAAGGCTGATTCATGCCTGCATCTCCATTGCTGCCATCTGGATAGGGTGGCTGATCGGCATCGCTACTGCATCCCGCGGCTAGTGCGAGGAGGAAGCAAACCCCTACCGCTATGCCTATCCTGATGGCGTTCATCTTGATGGCGTTCATCTTGATGGAGCTTATCTTACAGATGCTAAATCTTGATTTCTGCATATTCTATTTCCGTTTTTATGCTATTTTGTAACGTTTATTCTGTTTCAAATTCATGTTTTTTTTCGAAGGCTGGTTCTATCTCAACCTTCACGTCGGTCATCACCGGCTCGTAATACTCCTTCAGGTCGTATGGCTGGTTCACGGTCTTGCTCTTGGCTCCCAGGCAATACAGGTGGTTTGCCTCGATAGGGAATTTGAACTTGTCGCCAGTGGTTGTAGATTTCCTGATGTTGTCGTACCTGTGGTGCGTGCCATCCGTGTAATGCAGATAGAAGGTGGTCTCGTTCTCGGCCGAGTTCTTGCTTTTCTGCATTTTTCCCTCTGGTGTAGGCATCATGAAGTTGCTTATCATGTAGCTGTTTGCCTTCCATCCTTTCTGGGAGTCTTCAGCTCGCTTGAATATGTTCTCTGTAGCATCTACGGTCCATCCGTTTGAGGGGGTGAGGTCGATGGTGCCCAACGTCTGATAAGTCAACGGTTCAGCATCTGCTGGCGCCTGCTTCTGCCTTATCAGCGTTTCGGGGCTGATGCCGGTGGCTACAACGGATAGAGAGGTGGGCGTGAAGGTAACGGTGCTCACGTCGCCTGCTGCATTCGACTCCACCTGTGCCGGGATGTTTTCTACGTAAATCATCAGACCAGCCACGTTACGGCTGGCGGTCAGCGTGCGATGGAAGTATTTCGTCTCTTCCGTTACGAGCACGGGGGCTTTCTCATGGGTATTCTCGTCTTGCAGGATGCCGCTAAACAGCTCTGTGGTATTGAGGATACCGACTTTGGCGCTGTTTTTTGCCTGCTCGGTGAGGGCGATTCTTGCGTCCTCCAGTTTCGTTACGTTTTCAGTGAATTTGGGTTCTGTAAGTACTTTGTTCGTTGCGTATTTGTCATCTCTGCCTATGGCTAGAAACTGGTAGTAGTAGCCGTTCTGCAGATAGGGTTCGATGGTGTATAGATGCTGCTCGGGCATATTCTGGTGCTCGGCAGAATAGTAGGGTTCTCTATTGTTGAATGCGTCAACGGAATAGTAACCATTCTTGGCTGCTTCCGTTTCAATAGGGGTGCAATAGGTATATGCTTCTTCTGAGGTGCCCTTCTTTTCTACGGGGCATCTGAAGACGTAGATTCTCATATCATTCACCTGCTGTGCTCCATCCCATGTATCAAGTTCTCGTGAGCCGGTAACAACACCTGCGCTTACACCCACTCTCATGTCCAACTTCACGGCATGCGAGCCGTCGGCGAGGGTATCAGGCGCATCATTGCTTGCACTGCAGCTCATTAGGAGACTGGCTGCGAGGATTATATTTAAACTGTTTTTTATAGATTTTCTCATCATATTCGTCTATTCGATTTCAATGTTCGCCTATTCGATTTGAATGGGAATTACGTATAAAATGAATGATAAATTAAATATTGTGATGTTGGGATAACAAGGGATGCGAGTGCCTATAGCGGGCACTGTGCATCCCTTGGATATATTTTTCTTAATACTGCCTATATTATGAGCACGTAGTAAGATTAATCACCCAGCACCATCTGGTGGATAGCCTCCCAGTTGTCGTTCACCTTCAAGATGAGGTTCTGAGATTTGCTCAAGTCTTCTGGCTTGTCAGGATCTGGTTTATCAGGATCTGGATCTGGTTTTGGCTCTGGGTCTGGATTACTTGGGTCTGGATTTGCTCCATTAGAAGGTTTTACACCCAAATTGTACATGTGGTTACGAACTACGTTGAAGATTGAAGCGCTTTCGTCTATAGCTCCCTTTGTGTCATCATCATTTACATCTGAAGTTGGGATAGAGACGGTCCATGTCTTGATGATATTGCCTTCGGCATCCAAGAGCTGAAGCTCCATGGTGCTCTTCTCATGTGTCAAAGCAAATGGAATGATGAAGCTGCTTCCGAATACAGAACCCTTAACTATGGTAGTTCTTACGTTAGTAGGGTGAGTCCAGCCATCATCATTAGTCAGCACTCCGTCATGGTTCGTATCACCATTTTTGAACCATTCATTCAAATCGATAGAGTAGAGCACATAACCATCCTCTTTGTTATAGAACTTTGCATCTGTAGCAAGTGGTGCACCTGTTGATGTAGAACCATTAACGTAATACTCGATATTGTTGTTAGTTGTTGTGAATGAGCTATTGAAGTTGTTGAAAGTCAACTTATCATTCTTACCTCTTACTACGAGACGAAGGGTCTTGGCAGTTTTGTCACCAACTTTGGCAGGGATGTTACAGAAATAACCGAAGCTACCAGCTACCTGACGATGCAAGGTTACAGCTACGCCATCATCTTCACCAGGAGTAAGGTTGGTGATTTTCTTGTCAGTTCCGATTTTAAGATCTGCATCACCAGCGAATACTTCCTCTGCATCTTTTTTGCCAGTCTTCAAGGTTGCAGTAATATCACTGTAAGTACCGGTAAGTGCTGCTGCACCTGTTACATCCAAAGAATAGGTGTAGTCACTGTTATCGCTGTAACCTACAGCCATAACCTTGTAGTTACCTTCACCCAGTCTCTGCTCACCCTTGTAAGTAAGAGTAAGCTCGCGACCATGATTGGTATACGTTGTACTTGTTTTCCAATCCTTATTCTCGTCTTTGACAATAGCCTTTGTTGCTGTGTTGTAAATCAACACGCGAACATGCTGGATAGTCTGCAAAGCCTGTGAAGAATACAATGGGCGGCCTGCACGTGTTGTCAAGCCATCACCACTACTTGCTACCTGCAATACAATCTGCTGTACTGCCTCATTCTGACCCTCTGTGCTAACCACAGCGTCGTCACTGCTACATGCGCTGAACAGCAAGCTGCTTGCTGCAAGCGCAAAAAACATACCTTTTTTCATAAATTATAAATTTAAAAATTGAGTATAAATTAATTATCAATCCAATATCATACCGTGAATTTCCTCCCAGTTGTCATTCACCTTCATATAGATGGTGAAGCGATTGCGGTCGGAATCGTACACATATCTCAGCACCGTAATTTTGTTGCGCTCCATGCTTACCTCCACGTCATCAGGTGACAACACAGATGAATTGCCGTCTTCGCCACTATTCTTATAGAAATTGACATCCACCACTGACTCATCCTTCTGGAAAGAAGGAGCCAGGAAAATAGAGGTCTTGGTCTTGGCGCCAGCTTCAATTTCCGATTCATGAAAGACGCTGGTCTCTTCAGAATATAGGAAACTTGGATTTACTATTCCATAGAGATCGCTTACTTCAGTATCCATCACATGATACCCGGCAGGAAGATTCTCTGTCCATATAACCAGTTTTCCCTTGGTGCGCTCCATCTCGCTGGTATAGCAATAATGGTTTTCATCATAGACGAGGGTATCGCAAACCTGATAAACATCATCGCCCTGACTGTGCTCCGGATGCAGCAACAGCTCGTTTTTATCCAGATTGAGTTCGCCTCGCGTCTTCATACCTCCCCATACAGTGAAGACGTATTTTCCGAAAGGCATGTCGGGGTCGAAGCTTACAGGATAAGTTAATCCATCACCCTCTACTCCGAAACTTTTTTCTTCTACGATAACCTGCTGTGTGCCGTCGTCGTTGAGTCGGCTCAGACGATAGGAAAGAGACGGAACGAATGACCTAAATGGCTGATTCTCATCTCGTTTCTCTTCGGGTGCAGTCTGATCAACATTGAAATAATTCTTGTCTTTCACCTCGATGTTGATACGCAGAGGAGGACATTGGTCCAGATCTTCACGAACGCACGAGGTGAATGACATAGCCAGTGCCATACCATATATGATAACTTTTAATCTTGTCATACGCTGTAATTTATTCTGTGAGTGCCTTCTGGCTGATCAGAGTCTCTTCTACCTTCTGGCGGTTCAATATCTCTTCAGCCACATCAACCTTGCCTTCTTTCTCGAGTAGGATGGCAAGATTGTTGGCAGCAATCTTCGACATAGGGTAATATTTCAAAGTCGTCTCATATACCTGCTTCTGCTTTTCTGCGCTCTCTGCAATCTGTGCCACATGCAGGAACTCATCTTCGCTGAAGGCATCTGGGCGGAGCTCGTACATCTGCAGCATTTCTTCATCGGTGGTGAAGTTCTTGATGATGTATGTGTAGGTGTATTCCACGCTACGGCTCTTCTGCAGATACTTCTTCTTGATGCTGTTCCAGATAGGCAGGCGGCGGATATAGCGCTCCTGCACATCATCGTTGAAGTTGGCATATCGGGTCAGGATGTTCTTCACCAACGTGCTGTCGGCATCGCCGGCGGCCACCATCGCATCCAATACTGGCTGCCATCCTTCAGGGCGTGAACCGATACGGGCTATCTTCTTCACCTTGTCGCCATTCTCTATGTGCGCAAGCAGCCACTTCAGGGCTGAGTTGGCACGGTTGCGGGAAAGTGGGGTGTTAAACTTCAGCGGGCCGTCGGCTGACGCCAGACCATAGATGCCCAAAGAAGTGAGGGTAGCGAGGCTGTCGCTGAGCACTGGAGCTATATCGCTCAACATGTGGTCGAGCTCAGCCTGGTTGTTGCTCATCTTGAGATTGATATCATATTTATTGATAGCAAACTCAAGTCGTGCCACGCCCTTTCCTTTTCTTATCTTCGGCTTGATCTCGAAGGTATGCTTCATCCAGTTGAGATGCAGTTGCTTCTTGATTTCCGGACGGAACACATCGGCTATTTTGGTATGGCTGATGGCACGGCATTCGCCGCATCCGTCGGCAGAAGCCACTGCCACAAGGCTTCCCTTATGGAAGTTTGCAGGCAGGGTGATGGTGTCGTTATATAACACGGACAAATCTACTTTCGTGTTCGTAACTCTCTGTGCAATAGAATTGTATGGGTCTGCAATGCTGTCGAGCACCCATTTACGTTCCATCTTCTTTCTGTAGATAGGCGCATCCAGCACTATAGGCTTGTATTTAGCCACGATGCTGTCGCTGTCTGTCAATACGGGTATTACGAAGAGACGGCTTCTCTTCGAGAAATAATGCTTCGGGATATGAACCTGAAGGTTGAGTGCAGCCTGATTGCTGCTATCTGGCAGGAGCATAAAGGAGTCGGGAGTACATGTAATCTTTTTATCACTTACTATGTTCTGTTTGCTGCATGAAGACATAACCGTCAGAAAAGCCAAGCCTATACCAGCTATAGCCAGATATGCTATTTTGAGTTTCATTCTATCATCCATAATGTTCTTTGTGATTAAATGATGCACTTTTTTTAAAAGATATAGACTAATGATAGCGCAGCCTTGGTAGGACCGATATAGTTCTCGTTCTTCTTTTCCTGGCACTTGATGCAGGGCAAGTTAGGGCTTTGCTTGTACCAGAGGTGGGCGTATCCCACACCGACGGCTGCCTCCAGGTTCCAGTGAGGGGATAGAATCCAGTCGTAACCGTATGTTACGCCTCCGCCAGCCAAGTAGCCATCGTAGAGCTTGCTGCCAAAACCTCCGTAGAATTGAGCACCATGCAGGTGGATACCTACGAAATGTCCTTCGTACTTTTCGCACAGCCAGTATTTCATTTCTGGCTGTACCAAGAGAAGGTGCATCTTCTTGTCTTCCCTGAATGTCCAGGGGTTGTATGCTACATCTGCTTCCAGGGTTACCTGGTTGCTGATTGCCTTCTCCACGCCCATATTGAGTGTGGTTGTCGCCCAGTAGAGTCCGTTCGTCTTCAGGGCGAAATCTTGTGTGTAACCTACTGTTTTATTTCCCAAAATAACAAACAGCAAAACTGCTATCTTTTTCATTTGTCACTTACTATATTAACTATTTATCCGGTTACCCGGAATCTTACTGTTGTATTGTTGTTTAGCAATATAAACATTGTTATTAAGCAATATAAACATTGTTGTAAACCAATATAAACCTATTATGACTTATCAAATGGTCTTCAACATATTTCAACCAATCCCCTTGTATATTACTTGGAGACTGATTTCTGATTGCAAAGGTATATAACTTTGTAGATACTACAAAATCCCCCCCCCAGCCCGTCCGAGAACGGCCGTTTTGGGGTGTGTCACATAGGGTAGAACCGCTATCACGACTCCACCTAAGCCCCTCTAAGGGCATATATTTTTTCATCTTAAAATTTTGTTTTATGTTA
>OJKE01000081.1_pt1 | contig 74297 bp, 50 predicted proteins | sample 1596501 | NCBI WGS metagenome assembly OJKE01 (sample SAMEA4350125, study PRJEB24818) | metagenome | biome: human; feature: gut; material: faeces | place: Denmark | collected 2013-09
CAATAAAATCCGTTGATGCACAAAGTTGCCTTTCCGCATTGTTACCTGCTTTGCATAGGTAACTGTGGCTCACGATTTAGTAACTGAACTACTTCAATATTCCTCACTCGCTTGCTTTATGCCGATTCGGCAACTTTGTGCAAATATGCTCATTCCCAACTGTTTACGTTCCAACCTCTCTTATTCTCCTTTGACTGCTTTAGAGCTTTATGTTAACGAATCTAGTTCATAGTTTTATGGTCGCTATCTCACCGTTTGTTGCCTCAAAACTCACGGTTTCCTTAAACAAAAAAGAAAGACTTCTTCTCAAAATCACCGCTCTTATCACCAAAACACAGCGAAAACAGGCTGATTTTAAACTAAAAAAAAACACGGACAAATTGAATTTGTCCGGACAAATTGTCCGGCAGCTTATAATTTACTAATATTCAGGCATTTACAAGTACACGGACAAAAGAGCCGGACAAATTCAATTTGTCCGTGTTATTTTTTTCGTCTTACTTATTCATCCACCTGCTCATAATAATAAGAATAGTCTATGCCCTTCATAAAGACCTCACGGTCTTCAATCTTATCAGTTAAAGCATTGGAAATAAGCTGTTTGATGCGACTGCTATCAACAACACTCTGTGTCATCGCAGCCAAATAATCGTTCTTATCAATAAGGCTCCAATCCACACATTTTTTCAGCCTGCGCTTCAATATCAAATCAAGCCAAATGCGCGTAGCTCTACCATTTCCCTCACGGAAAGGATGAGCGATGTTCATTTCTACGTATTTGTCGATGATTTCATCCAGCGTACTTTCCGGCATCTGTTCGATTCCTGCAAGTGTTTGTGGGAGATATTGCGCCATAGCAAACTGGAAACCGCCCTTTGCAATATTCACAGTTCGGATCTGTCCTGCAAAATCGTATAGACCACCAAAGAGGAAAGCATGAATCTGCTGCAAACCTTTGACAGAGCCTTCCGTAATGGAATTGATCAATTCACTCTCAAAAAGAGTGTATGCTTTCTTGCGACTCTGCCCATCAATGGTATTATCGCTATAGGTAAACCAATCCAGAAAGTCAGCAGCCTTATTATTAGGAAAATTCCTGGCTAGCAGCATAATACCTTCGTTATCGAGGACATCGGTCTTATACATTTTTCCATCCTTGGCCTGCATTTTCAGTTGGTTAGTAGCACTAACCAACTCATTATCTTCCTTCTTCAGCTTAGTCTTCAGATACTTCCAGTAATTACGGTTTTTGGAATAATCATCCTGCTCGTTCAATACGCCGATAATATCCAGCACGGAGAACCACCACTTGTTGTGTTCCCCGTCCCAAACCGCTCTTACCTCCCGGTCTTTATAAAATCTGATTGATAATTTTCTGTCCATATTGCAATTCATTTTAAGAACACCCCGTATAATGGAATATTGGCATTCTTTGCCTTATTCCATTTACTGCCTGGTTATGGCAAGATATTGCCCTTTGCCAGGGCAACTTTGTGCCATTGCCAGGCACAAAACGATACGTCGGGAGATAAAAATCAGCTGAACTATCTGTAAAAAGAGTACTCTCGTTTTTACTCTTCACTCTTCACCAAATCGGCTAAAACCCCTATAAACACTAGGGGTGTGGGCGGTGAAGAGTGGTGGTTCACTCTTCACAACTCTTCACCACTCTTCACTTATCGCAAGGTTCAGCTATCATTTATTCCTAGATCTGGTCTTCATAGATGACAGGGCCTGGCCTTCATAGATGACAAAGCCTGGTCTTCATTGATGACGGAACCATTGCCTCTCTGATATTCTTTCCTCTAAAATAATATGGGTGAAGAGTGGTGAAGAGTGAGTCTCCACTCTTCACCGCTATAACTACCTAACTAATAGACCGTTAAACCATATCTGTGAAGAGTGAAGAGTAAAATACTATTCTTTTTCCTTGTAGAAAATCTTGTTGGCACCGCTTGTAATCTTCAGCGCCTCAGGATGCTCCTCAATAAAGCTGTTGATGTGGCGGATACGCTTCTCCTCCAGGATTTCATCCACGGCAATGAGAATGCCCGTCTCCTCTACATCGCCGAAGCCATAATTGATGGCTGTACCAAAGAGCTTCATGGTAGGACTGAGGTTCATGTAGGCATTCACCAGAGGAGGTATATTGAAACCGAGCTGGCGAATCTCATGATTCAAAATGCGATAGTCGGCACGGAAATCATCTTCTGTGAAGATAGCTGCCATCTCGCTCTCTGGAGTCTCCAACTTCAATGGCTTCATCGGAATCACCAGGTTCTCCTTGTCATCAAAATGCTTCTTGAGGAAGTAGAGAATCATATCGCGGCCACGACGGATGTAAGAAGGATACATCGTCATCTTGCCGAAGAAATACTTTACATCCGGATAGAGCACGGTGAGGGCACCCAATCCGTCCCAGAGATTATCGAGAGCAAAGATACTCTTGGTATTCTTGCGCACATTCTGATACTCGAGAGAGACGAACGAACGGCCCAGCTCCACAGTATATGGCATGTATTCCTTCAGGAACTTGTCTGAGAAGTGGAACATGTGACTGGTAGCAAGCTTAGGCTGCCCCTTTTCATCAAGTTCCCAATCCTTACCCAGAAGATAACGGTAGCCACCGATAATCTCGTTAGCATCTGGATTCCAGACAATAAGCTGCTTGTAACAGTTGTCACCGAAGTCGAATTCGTCAAGGTCCATCGATTTACCCGTTCCACCACCTGCTTCGCGGAAAGCGATTTCACGAAGGCGACCAATCTCCTTCAATACATTTGGCGAATCATTAGCCGTAACGATATAGATTTCGTTATGACTCTTGTTGGTCATACGAAGCTGCTTCTCGGGAGTCAACTCGCTCTTCAGCAGTTCGCGGTCAATCGGTTGGATGATTTCTTCTTCCATAATTCTCTATATAATATCGATAATTATCTTGTTCTATTTCTCTTACTTTTTCTATGATTGCTAACTGTAGAGGGTTCTCACTAGAGTTCGTAAACCCTGTCCTTCACATACTGTGCCCACTCTGTGGCCGACTTGCTGTGATCGAAAGTCTGCCATGGAATCGGCCTGCCGATGGCGATGCGGAAATGCTTGCCCACATTCTTGTACATCTCATCCACGAGGAACATCATGGCAAGGTTGAAAGGCAGATGCTTGTCGCTGAACCTGGCAATGCGATAGAATCGCTCGGAGTTCTGACCACCGAAATGGATAGGCACCACATCACGCTGATATTCCACACTCTTGGAGATGAAAGTCTTCTTCCAAGGCAAATCGCGGATACTGCCATCAGGCTGCTTGCGGCTGTTCAATCCCGCAGGGAACATCAGCATGTGGTTGTCGCTCTGGAATCCAGCCTCTACCATTCGAGGGAAGTCACGGCTCTGTCTGCCGGTCTTGTTGATGCCGATGCTCACCGGCTTCAAGCCCGGGAGATTGAGCAGCAGGTCGTTTACCAGATAGCGGAACTTACCATCATAATGCGTTCCGATGATGGAGCCGAGGCACACACCGTCCTGTCCGCCCAGCGGATGATTAGACACGAAAGTATAGAGCTTGCCGTCATTCTTATCCGGCAAATTCTCCAAGCCTACGATTTCTACATCCATTTTCAGATAGCGCACACATTCTGTAAGCCACTCCGTACCGGAGAGGTTTCGGCTTTCCCACAAGAATTTGTTCACCTCGTCTTCGTGTATGATCTTTTTCAGCCAAGACACGAGGAATCCAGGGACAAATTTAGCTTTGCTCCCCATCTTATTCTTCAGTATCTTTTCTATGTCTATCGTTTTCTCTATTGAACCACTCATTTTCAGTAAACCTAATAAGTACGTGCAAAGTTAGTTTTTCTTTTTTAAATAAGAGTCATTTTTCCCGAAAAATTATCAATAAAGCCAAAAAATAGTGCATTTTTCCACCTTTTCGGGAGAAATCAAGACAAAAAACATCGTTTTTCGTGAATTACTTGTTACCAGCGAATAAGGAGCATAAAAATGAAAAAAATCATTTTTTTGCGCCCGTTTCATAAAATTTGTGGGGAAACATGGAGCTATGTGAGGATTTTTATGTACCTTTGGAGCCGAATTCCTATTAAATAGGTACATACGCGCTGTATATAAGTACATGCACGTGAAAGAAACAAGTTAAAAATAAGTAACTTACAAAAGAAAAAGAATCAAGAAGAATGATCAAAACAGCAGAAACATATCACGTACCCGTGCTCCTCAAGGAGAGCGTTGACGGACTCAACATCCAGCCAGGCGGCATCTATGTAGATGTTACCTTCGGCGGTGGAGGACATTCCAGGGAAATCATCTCCCGCCTGAGCGAGGGAGCACATCTCTACAGCTTCGACCAGGACGCTGATGCCGAGCGCAACGTGGTGGCAAATCCCAACTTCACCTTTGTATGCTCCAACTTCAGATACCTGAAGAACTGGATGAGATACTATGGCGTAGAGGGACTGGACGGACTACTCGCCGACCTCGGCGTATCGAGCCATCACTTCGACGACGAGACCCGCGGATTCTCCTTCCGCTTTGATTCTCCTCTCGACATGCGCATGAACAAGAGAGCCGGAAAGACTGCTGCCGACATCGTGAACGAATACGAGGAAGAGGCACTTGCCGACATCTTCTATCTCTACGGCGAACTGAAGAATTCCCGCCGCATCGCTTCAGCGCTGGTCAAGGCAAGGGCCGTGAGCCCCATCAAGACCACCAAGGACTTCATGGCTGCCGTGGAACCCCTCTTCAAGCGAGAGCGGGAGAAGAAGGAGATGGCCAAGCTCTTCCAGGCACTGCGCATAGAGGTGAACCACGAGATGGACGCCCTGAAAGAGATGCTCCGCTCTGCCACCGAACTGCTCAAGCCGGGAGGAAGACTCTCGGTGATTACCTATCACTCGCTGGAAGACCGCATCGTGAAGAACATGATGAAGGCGGGCAATCCAGAGGGCAAGGTAGAACAGGACTTCTTCGGAAGAATCGAGACGCCTTTCAAGCTTGTCAACAACAAGGTCATCATCCCTGACGCCGATGAGCAGGAAAGGAACCCGAGAAGCCGCAGCGCCAAGTTGAGAATCGCAGAAAAGAAATAGAGTAAATGAGATCATCATGTAACTGCAATCATGTAATGCAATAGAAAATGAAACAAGATAAAGAAAAACCAGAAACAAGCAGCCCGGCTGAAGAGCAGAAGGCGCAGGCTTCGCTCAAGGAAGTGATAGCCAAGCAGGCCATCGAGGAGGAAGAATCGGGATCTGCCAGCTTCACACTGCGCAAGATTTTGGGTGGTGACATCCTCACTGCACAAATCATCAGAAAGCAGATATGGCTGTTCATGCTCATCGTGGTTTTCATCATTATCTACATATCCAACCGATACAGCATCCAGAAGGACCTCATCGAATTGGATCAACTGCAAAAAGAGCTGCAAGACACGAAATACAAAGCACTGTCAACCAGCAGTCAGATAACAGAGAAGAGTCGTGAGAGTAATGTGCTCGATATGCTGAAACACAGCAAGGACAGCACCCTGCACATCGCCACACAACCTCCTTACATCATAAACGTACCAGAAGAATGAGCAAGTTTGAGCATAAAAAAGTAATGCCGCGCTATAGTGCCATCGCCATCATCATGACCCTGATTGCCACCGCCATCGTGGGAAAAGCATTCTACATCATGACGGCTAAGCACGACTACTGGATGCAGGTTGCCGAGCGACAGAAGAGAGACTCCGTGACCGTGAAGCCTAACCGAGGCAACATCCTGAGCTGCGCAGGAAAGCTGATGGCGAGTTCGCTGCCAGAGTTCAAGGTTTTCATGGACTTCAAGGCGCTGACCGCAGCCGGCAACGACTCGCTTTGGGATGCCAAGCAGGATTCTATCTGCCAGGGACTCCACAAGATTTTCCCGGAGAAGACAGCAGAGGAATTCAAGCGCCATCTCATAGAGGGACGCGGCAAGAAGAGCCGCCACTGGGCGGTATATGGAAGCCGTATCAACTATAACACCTTCACCGAGGTGAAGGCGCTGCCAGTTTTCCGCCTCACTCCCTACAAGAGCGGATTCCACTGGGAGGAATACAATGCCCGCACCCGTACCTACGGTTCGCTGGCAGGAAGAACCATCGGTGCCATGTTTGGTGCCAAGGATACTGCCCGATTCGGACTGGAGCTGAGCTACGACTCCATCCTGCGCGGAACCAATGGAATCGTACATCGCCGCAAGGTGCGCAACAAGTTCCTCGACATCACCGACACCCCTCCTATCGACGGTGCCGACATCGTTACCACCATCGATGTGAGCATGCAGGATCTTGCCGAGCGCTCACTCATCGAAGAGTTGAAGGAAATCAATGCCAACGTGGGTGTAGCCATCGTGATGGATGTGCCTACCGGCGACATCAAGGCCATCGTAAACATGGAAAAATGCTTCGATGGCGAATACAGAGAGATTCACAACCATGCCGTGAGCGACCTTCTGGAGCCGGGTTCGGTATTCAAGCCTGCCTCGCTGCTCGTAGCACTCGATGATGGCGTGGTAGATACTACCTATCGCGTGGAAACGGGAGGTGGCGTCTGGCAGATGTACGGACGAGACATGAAGGACCACAACTGGCGAAAGGGCGGATACGGAATGCTGACCTTTGCACAGACCTTGTGGTACAGTTCCAACATCGGTGTGAGCCGAATCATCGACGACCACTACCGCAACTGTCCGGAGAAATTCGTACAGGGCATCTATCGCACCGGTCTGCACGACGACCTGAAGATTCCGCTGGTGGGAGCTACTCCTGCCCGAATCCGAATGCCGCACAGAAACAGCCACGGGCAGTATGACAACTGGGCAAAGACCAGCTTGCCATGGATGAGTATCGGATACGAGACGCAGATACCACCAATCTCTACCCTCACCTTCTACAACACCATCGCCAACAACGGTAAGATGATGCGTCCTAGATTCGTGAGCAAGGTAGTGAAGAACGGAGAAACCATCATGGAGTTCCCGCCAGAGGTGATGCGCCCACAGATAGCCAAGCCGCAATCCATCAAGAAGATACAGACCATCCTGGAACAGGTGGTTAGCGTGGGACTGGGCAAAAAAGCCGGTTCGCCTAACTTCAAGGTTGCCGGAAAGACCGGTACGGCCCAGGTTTCCAAGGGTGCCGGTGGTTACAAGAACGGCATTACCAACTATTTGGTGAGCTTCGCCGGCTACTTCCCTGCCGACAATCCGCGCTACAGCTGTATCGTCTGCATTCAGAAATCAGGTTTGCCAGCTTCTGGCGGAAGCATGAGTGGTAAGGTATTCCACGACATTGCCGAAGGCATCATGGCACAGAGCCTGAAACTCGACGTGAAGGATGCCAAGGATTCAGCCTCCATCTTCGTTCCGGACGTGAAGAACGGAAACGTGCTGGCTGCCGACTACGTACTCACCCACCTGGGCATCAAGACCAACACCAACTGGAGTGGAAGCTACGTCAACGGCAATCCTATCTGGGGCAAGGCAGAACGCATAGGAAGCAGAAGCATCAAGCTCTTCAAGGAGAAGCAATACGGCAAAAGCACCGTACCCGATATTACAGGCATGGGAGCCAGAGACGCTATCTTCTGCATGGAGAGCAGAGGAATCAGAACCAGGATTCATGGCAGAGGCAAGGTAATCAAGCAGAGTCTCATGCCGGGAACACCGGTCAAGAAGGGTTCCATCTGTATCATCGAATTGAACTAATATATATATAATAAGGTGTAAATACATAAAGATATTAAATATGAAGTTACAAGAATTACTCAAAAACATCGAGCCGATTCAGATTGTCGGCGATGCTGATGTAGAGGTTTCGGGCGTAAACATCGACTCCCGAAAGATTAAGGAAGGTCACTTGTTCGTTGCTATCAAGGGCACTCAGGTTGACGGCCACCAGTTTATTCCAAAGGCATTGACCCTGGGCGCAAAGTCGGTTTTGTGCGAGGATATGCCTGAGGAAAAAATCGAAGGCGTAACTTACATTCAGGTAGCATCTACCGAAGATGCTGTAGGTAAAGTGGCTACACTCTTCTATGGCGACCCATCCAAGAAGCTGAAGTTGGTTGGCGTGACTGGCACCAATGGCAAGACCACCATCGCCACCTTATTATATAATATGTTCCGCAAGTTCGGACATAAGTGCGGTCTGCTCTCTACCGTCTGCAATTACATTGAGGGCGAGGCGATTCCTGCCGACCACACTACCCCAGACCCTATCGAGCTGAACATGCTGCTGGGCAAGATGGTAGAGGCAGGATGCGAATACGCCTTCATGGAGTGCTCTTCTCATGCCATCGCACAGAAGCGTATCGGCGGTTTGGAGTTCGCCGGCGGACTGTTCACCAATCTCACCCGCGACCATCTCGACTATCACAAGACATTCGAGAACTACCGCAACGCCAAGAAGGCTTTCTTCGACGGTCTGCCTAAGACTGCCTTCGCCATTACCAATGCCGACGACAAGAACGGCATGATCATGGTACAGAACACCAAGGCTACCGTGAAGACCTACTCTACCCGCTCTATGGCAGACTTCAAGGCAAGAATCCTGGAGTGTCACTTCGGCGGCATGTATCTGGAGATTGATGGCAGAGAAGTAGGCGTACAGTTTATCGGAAAATTCAATGTAAGCAATCTGCTTGCCGTATATGGTGCAGCCGTCATGCTCGGCAAGAAGCCTGAGGATGTACTCGTAGTGATGAGTACCCTTCACAGCGTAAACGGACGATTGGAGCCTATCCAGTCGCCGGAAGGCTATACTGCCATCGTTGACTATGCTCATACACCAGATGCATTGGAGAACGTATTGAACGCCATCCACGAAGTTCTCGACGGCAAGGGCGGCGAAGTGATTACCGTCTGCGGTGCCGGTGGAAACCGTGACAAGGGCAAGCGCCCATTGATGGCACAAGAGGCAGTCAAGCAGAGCGATAAGGTAATCATCACCAGCGACAATCCTCGCTTCGAAGAGCCACAGGACATCATCAACGACATGCTGGCTGGTCTCAACGCCCAGCAGATGAAGAAGGTGATCAGCATTGTTGACCGCAAGGAAGCCATCCGCACAGCCTGCATGCTGGCCAAGAAGGGCGATGTGATTCTCGTTGCCGGAAAGGGACATGAAGATTATCAGGAGATCAAGGGCGTAAAGCACCACTTCGACGACAAGGAAGTGCTTCGCGAAATCTTCGGTATCAACAAGTAGTATTATCATCTAATAGAAAAAGAGAAGAAGAAAAATGTTATACTATCTTTTTAGATTTCTGGAGCAGTGGGGCATCACAGGTTCCCACATGTGGGGTTACATCTCATTCCGTGCCCTGCTCGCACTGATTTTATCACTCGTCATCTCTGCATGGTTTGGCGAGAAGTTCATCAAGTACCTCAAGAGCAAGCAGATTACCGAGACCCAGCGCGATGCCAGCATCGACCCATTCGGCGTAAAGAAGATCGGTGTACCATCCATGGGTGGCGTCATCATCATCCTGGCCATCCTCGTACCGGTATTGCTGCTCGGCAGATTGCGCAACATCTATCTGATCCTGATGATCATCACCACCGTATGGCTTGGTTTCCTCGGTGGTATGGATGACTTCATCAAGATTTTCAAGCGCGACAAAGAGGGACTGAAGGGCAAATACAAAATCGTAGGACAGGTTGGTATCGGCCTCATCGTAGGTCTGGTGCTCTGGGCTTCTCCAGACGTGAAGATGAACGAGAACCTCGCCATCGAACGCCAGGGACAGGAGACGGTGGTAAAGCATCGTGCAGAGGCACGAAAGTCGTTGAAAACCACCATACCTTTCATCAAGGGGCATAATCTCGACTACTCCAGCATCACCAGCTTCTGTGGTGAGCACAAGGTAGCTGCAGGCTGGATTCTCTTTGTAATCATGACCATCTTCGTGGTTACCGCCGTTTCCAACGGTGCCAACCTCAACGATGGAATGGATGGAATGTGTGCCGGAAACTCCGCCATCATAGGTGTGGCATTAGGCATTCTTGCGTATGTGTCGTCGCACATCGAGTTTGCCGCCTACCTCAACATCATGTATATTCCAGGCTCCGAGGAGCTGGTGGTATTCTTCTGTGCCTTTATCGGAGCCCTCATCGGCTTCCTCTGGTACAATGCCTACCCTGCGCAGGTATTCATGGGCGATACCGGTTCGCTCACCATAGGCGGTATCATCGCCGTGGGCGCCATCATCATCCACAAGGAGCTGATGCTGCCTATCCTCTGCGGAATCTTCTTCGTAGAGAGCCTCAGCGTGATGATGCAGGTATATTACTACAAGCTGGGTAAACGCAGAGGCATCAAGCAGCGCATCTTCAAGCGCACGCCTATCCACGACAACTTCCGTACACAGGACAGCCAGCTGGATCCAGACTGCAAGTATCTGTGGAAGAAGCCTCGCAACTGCTACCACGAATCAAAGATTACCATCCGTTTCTGGATCGTGACCATCATCCTGGCAGCACTCACCATCATCACATTGAAGATAAGATAAAACAAAGGCTCTTATCAGCCTGACAAGATAAAGATACAACAATGAGCAAAATTGTAATTTTAGGAGCTGGCGAAAGTGGCGCAGGTGCTGCCGTGCTGGCGAAGAAAGAGGGATTCGAAGTATTTGTCTCTGATATGTCTAAGATCAAGGACAACTACAAGAAGTTGATGGACGACCACGGCATTGAGTGGGAAGAGGGTCATCATACTGAAGAGAAAATCTTAGACGCTGATGAAGTCATCAAGAGCCCGGGCATTCCTAAGGAAGCCCCTATGGTTCAGAAACTGATGGCTAAGGGTACTCCTATCATCAGCGAAATTGAATTTGCCGGCAGATATACCGACGCCAAAATGATCTGCATCACAGGTAGCAACGGCAAGACCACCACTACTTCGCTGATTTATCACATCATCAAGTCGGCTGGCTACGATGTAGGACTGGCAGGCAACATTGGCAAGAGCCTGGCGCTGCAGGTGGCTGAGACTCCTCATAAATACTACGTCATCGAGCTGAGCAGTTTCCAGCTCGACAATATGTACGAGTTCCGTGCCAACGTAGCAATCCTGCTCAACATCACTCCAGATCACCTGGACCGCTATGAGTTCAAGATGCAGAACTATACCGATGCCAAGATGCGCATCACACAGAACCAGACAGAAGAAGACAGCTTCATCTTCTGGAACGATGATCCTATCGTGAAGAAGGAACTGGAGAAGTATGACCTCAAGTCACACCTCTGCCCATTCTCAGAATTCAACGAGGAAGGATGCGTGGGCTTCATCGAGGACGGCAAGTACAAGCTCAATTTCCCATCAGCCTTCGAGATGCCACAGGCAGACATGAGCCTGCGCGGCAAGCACAACATCTACAACAGTCTGGCTGCCGGTCTTGCGTGCAACATCGTAGGCATCGACCACGAGACCCTGCACAAGGGCCTCAGCGACTTCCCAGGCGTAGAGCACCGACTGGAGAAGGTGGGCAAATTCCAGGGAGTTTACTATGTAAACGACTCAAAGGCAACCAATGTGGATGCCTGCTGGTACGCTCTGGAGAGCATGACAACCCCTACCATCCTCATCATCGGCGGAAAGGACAAGGGCAACGATTACAACCAGATCAAGGACCTGGTAAAGGAGAAGTGCGCAGGTATCGTATATCTCGGAGCCGACAACCAGAAGCTGCACGACAACTTCGACGCCCTGGGCATTCCTGTTCGCGACACCCACAGTATGAAAGACTGCGTGACTGCCTGCCAGGAGCTAGCCAAGCCAGGCGACACCGTATTGCTGAGCCCATGCTGCGCCAGCTTCGACCTCTTCAAGAACATGGAGGACCGCGGCGAGCAGTTCAAGGCACTGGCAAGAGCCATCGGAGAATAACTTTTCATTTGGCAAGAACTTAAGTGATAATAATTTTAGAGATAGGACAGTTAAGAAATGAACAATAAGACCATAGGCAACATATTCAAGGGAGACAAGGTCATCTGGATGGTCTTCTTCTTTCTCTGTATGATAAGCATCATAGAGGTGTATTCCGCCTCTAGCTCCTTGTCGTACAAGAGTGGTAACTATATGGCGCCTGTAATACGCCATATAGGTCTCCTTTTTCTAGGCTTAGGCACCATGATATGTATGCTCAAGGTTAAGTGTAAGTACTTCAAGATCGTCACTCCTTTTGTGATATTTCCATCTCTGGGCTTACTCATCTGGGTTTTGATAGCGGGACAATCCACCAATGGTGCATCCCGCTGGATTAATCTGGTGGGCATCCAGTTTCAGCCTTCGGAAATAGCCAAGGGAGCGGTGGTGCTGGTAGTGGCACAGATTCTCAGTGCAATGCAGACGCAGAATGGTGCAGAACGGAGAGCCTTCAAGTATGTCTTGACGGCCTGCTGCCCGTTTATCATCCTCATCGGACTTGAGAACTTATCCACCGCCATGCTTCTGTGCATCACCATCTTATGCATGATGATCATCGGAAGAGTACCTATGAGTCAGATCGGCAAACTCGTGGGCAGCGTCTTGATATTTATCTGCGTTGTCTTCGCCGGCGTCATGATCGTGGGTGAAGACAAGGAAAACGGAGGAAACAAGCCGGAAAATACGCTCACAGAGAACATCAACGAGAAGGAAGAAGCACCAGGTATGGCAGAGAAGATGTTCCACCGAGCAGATACCTGGAAAGCACGTATCGACAAGTTTATCAATTCCAAGCCAGTGGCTCCGGAAGACGTGGACCTGGATAAGGATGCGCAGGTGGCTCATGCCAACATCGCCATCGCCTCATCGAATATCGTGGGAAAGGGACCGGGAAACTCCGTAGAACGAGATTTCCTATCTCAAGCTTTCTCCGACTTCATCTACGCCATCATCATCGAGGAAATGGGACTGTGGGGTGCCTTCTTTGTGGCATTCCTCTACATCATTCTGCTCTTCAGAGCCGGGCGAATCGCCAACCGGTGTGAGAACACATTCCCAGCATTCCTGTGCATGGGACTTGCCATCATGCTGGTTATCCAGGCACTGTTCAACATGGCTGTAGCTGTAGGCTTGGCACCGGTTACTGGTCAGCCACTTCCGCTCATCAGCCGAGGTGGAACCTCAACCATCATCAACTGTCTCTACTTGGGCATCATCTTAAGCATCAGTAGAACCGCAAAAAAGAAAGATTTGCCTCAAAACGAAGCAAATTTTGACAAATTTGCTGCTGCATAACAAAAGAGTATCATAAATAAGGTAAAAAATGCCATTAAATGGATTTTTTTGCTTACCTTTGCGTGAAAATTGTTGACCCTCGGGTCGTAAACAAGAATGGATTATGAATAATGAACTGAGAATTATCATAAGTGGAGGCGGTACAGGCGGTCATATATTCCCTGCCGTATCCATCGCAAACGCCATCAAGGCAAAGCGCCCTGATGCCAAAATATTGTTTGTTGGAGCACTCGGCAGAATGGAAATGCAGCGTGTTCCTGCAGCGGGTTATGAAATCAAAGGATTGCCTATCTGCGGTTTCGACAGAAAGCATCTGCTCAAGAACATCGCTGTTCTCTTCAAGATCTGGAAGAGCCAGCACATGGCCAAGAGCATCATCAAGAATTTCAAGCCAATGGCTGCTGTAGGTGTGGGCGGATACGCCAGCGGTCCTACACTCAACGTTTGCGCTAGCAAAGGTATTCCATGCCTCATCCAGGAACAGAACTCATACGCAGGTGTGACCAACAAGCTCCTGGCAAAGAAGGCTGAAAAGATATGCGTGGCTTACGAAGGAATGGAACGTTTCTTCCCAGCCGACAAAATCATCATGACGGGAAACCCAGTACGCCAGAACGTATTGGAGACTACCCTCACCAAGGAAGAGGCACGAAAGCAGTTCGGTCTCGACCCTGACAAGAAAACCATCCTGCTCGTGGGCGGAAGCCTCGGTGCAAGAACCATCAACGAGAGTGTGCTTCAGCACCTCGACCTCGTGAAGGAAAGCGGCGTGCAGTTTATCTGGCAGACAGGTAAGTACTACAACGCAGCCATTATGGAACAACTCAAAGGCAAGGAACTGCCAATGCTCAAGGTTACCGACTTCATCAGCGACATGGGCGCAGCTTACAAGGCTGCCGACCTCGTGATCAGCCGTGCCGGAGCCAGCAGTATCAGCGAGTTCTGCCTCATCGGAAAGCCAGTCATCCTCGTCCCAAGTCCTAACGTGGCAGAAGACCATCAGACCAAGAACGCCATGGCACTGGTAAACAAGGATGCAGCCATCTACGTGAAAGATGCTGATGCGCCAAACGAATTGCTCCAGAAAGCCATCAACACCGTCAAGAATGAGGATAAACTCAACTCACTCTGTGAGAACATCAAGAAATTAGGATTAAAGAACTCAGCCGACGTCATCGCCGACGAAGTAATCAAATTAGCAACAAGATAATGGAAATCAAGGATATTAAAGCAGTTTATTTTGTAGGTGCTGGCGGCATCGGTATGAGCGCCATCGCCAGATACTTCCTCAGCAAGAAGTTGGTTGTAGCCGGATACGATAAGACTCCTTCTAATCTCACTCATGAGTTGGAAAAAGAAGGAATGCTCATCCACTACGAAGAGAATGTAGATCTCATCCCTGAGGCTTGCAAGGATGCCAAGAATACGCTGGTTGTCTATACACCAGCCATCCCTGCTGAGCACAAGGAGCTGGTTTACTTCCGCGAGAATGGATTCACCATCGAGAAGCGTGCACAGGTTCTGGGTACCCTGACCCGCACCCACAAAGGACTGTGCGTGGCAGGTACACACGGCAAGACTTCTACTTCTACCATGTGTGCTCACATCATGCACCAGAGCCATCTCGACTGCAATGCCTTCCTCGGAGGAATCTCCAAGAACTATGGCACCAACTACATTCTCTCAGACAAGAGCGACTTCGTAGTCATCGAGGCAGATGAGTTTGACCGCAGTTTCCACTGGTTGCGCCCATGGATGAGCGTCATCACATCTACAGATCCTGATCACCTCGACATCTACGGCACCAAGGAGGCTTATCTCGAAAGCTTCCGTCACTATACAGAATTGATCCAGCCGGGCGGTGCGCTCATCATCCACAAAGACCTGGAGATGAAGCAGCACGTACAAGACGGCGTCAAGATATACGAATACAGCCAGGACGAAGGCGACTTCCACGCTGAGAACATCAAGATAGAGAATGGCGGAATCACATTCGACTTCATCTCTCCTATCGAAAACGTTACAGGCGTAGAACTCGGACAGCCAGTGCCAATCAACATCACAAATGGTGTGGCAGCAATGGCAATGGCGCAGCTGAATGGTTGTACCGCCGATGAGCTTCGCAACGGAATGAAGACATACGGAGGCGTGGACCGCCGCTTCGACTTCAAGATCAAGAACGACAAGCTCGTATTCCTTTCCGACTACGCTCATCACCCAAAAGAGATTTACCAGAGTGCAAAGAGTATTCGTGAGCTTTACAAAGACCGCAAGATTACAGCCATCTTCCAGCCTCACCTCTACACCCGCACCCGTGACTTCTACAAGGACTTTGCCAACAGCCTGAGTCTCCTCGATGAAGTCATCCTCTGCGATATCTATCCTGCTCGCGAGCAGCCTATCCCAGGAGTTACCTCCAAGCTCATCTACGACAACCTGAAACCAGGCGTAGAGAAGAGCATGATTCACAAGGAAGACGTACTCGACCTGGTGAAGAGCCGTAACTTCGACGTACTCGTCGTTCTGGGAGCAGGCGATCTGGACAACTATGTTCCAGAAATCACAAAGATTCTAGAATCAAAATAAGCCCCGGAGACAGGGGCTTATGCTAACAAGAAGAAAGTAATCAATGCATATCAATTGGCAGAAAACCCTACTCATCACCCTGGATGTTGCACTGGCAATCTATCTGGGATTCGCTTTCACCAAGTTTAACAAACCTGATGAAAAGGGAATACTATGCACCAAGGTGAACATCAACATCGAGGATGAGATGACCAACGGTTTTCTGAATGCAAAGGAAATCAAGAAGAGACTGGAGATTAAAAAGCTCTATCCCCTGGAGAAACCGCTGAACGGCGTGAACGCCAGGAAGATAGAGGAAACCTTAAAGACCAGTCCCTTCGTGAAGACCGCCGAATGCTATAAGACGCAAGACGGACTGGTGGATATCTACCTCACCCAGCGTATGCCAATTGTGAGAATCAAGAGCATCAACAACGAGGACTACTATATAGATGATCATTATCAGGTAATGCCCAATACCAACTATACGAGCGACATCATCATCGCCACAGGCAACATCAACAAATGGTTTGCCCAGAAATACATATCGCTGGTAAGCAAGACCCTGATGAAGAACAATCTTTGGAGAAATCAGATAGAGCAGATCAACGTACTGCCCGACAGGGGCATTGAACTGGTGCCACGAGTAGGAAACCACATTATATATATAGGTAACCTGCCGGAAAGCAATATTATCAGCAAAAGAGAGCAAGATGTAGAAGACTTCATCAACAGGAAGATGGACCGTCTGGAAAAATTCTACAAATATGGTCTCTCTCAAGCTGGCTGGAATAAATACTCATACATCAACATCGAGTTTGACAACCAGATAATTTGCACAAAGCATCATAACAGTTAATTTTATAATTGAAACAGAAAAAGATAATATATAAAGACTATGCCAAAGGAATTTATTGTAGCTATCGAGCTTGGCTCATCTAAGATGACAGGTATAGCTGGTCAGAAGAATTTAGACGGCAGCATCACCGTGCTGGCTACCGTCGAGGAAAACTCGTCTTCTTGTATCAGAAAGGGTGTTATCTATAACATCGACAAAACATGCCAGTGCCTCACTAGCATCATCAAGAAGTTGAAGAACTCCCTCAAACAGGATATTACCCAGGTTTACGTGGGTGTAGGAGGCAGATCTATCAGAAGCCTCAAGAACGTCATCGTGAAAGATCTGCCAGGCGCATCTATCATCTCGCAGGATATGATTAATGAGCTGATGGACATCAACCGCAACATGACTTATCCAGACCAAGAAATTCTTGACGCTGCAACACAGGAATACAAGATAGACAACCAGTACCAGATAGACCCTGTAGGCATACAGTGCAGCCATCTGGAGGGTATCTTCCTGAATATCCTTTGGCGCAAGAACTTCTATAACAATATCAATACCTGCTTCGAGAATGCAAATATCTCGATTGCTGAGATGTATCTCGCACCACTGGCTATGGCAGACAGCGTATTGACCGACTCTGAGAAGAGAGCCGGATGTATGCTCGTTGACCTGGGCGCCGACACCACTACCGTATCCGTTTACTACAAGGGTATCCTGCGCCATCTCTCTGTCATCCCATTGGGTGGAAACAACATCACCAAGGACTTGACTTGCCTCCAGCTCGAGGATGCTGATGCAGAAAAGATGAAGCTGAAATATGCAAAGGCTTACACCGATATCAGCAATATCGACCCAACACTCAACTACTCTGTTGACAAGGACAGAACCATAGAGAGCAAGAAGTTTATCGAGATTGTAGAGGCCCGTGTAGAGGAAATCGTAGAAAATGCATGGTTCCAGGTACCTGTAGAATTCTCTGATAAGCTGATGGGTGGTATCATCCTCACTGGCGGTGGAAGCAATATGCCTGAAATCGATAAGGTATTCAAGACTCATACCCATATCGACAAGGTACGCATCGCGAAGTTTGTTACACAGACCATCAACTCTAAGGATCCTAAGATCACCAATCATACAGGTATGATGAATACAGTTTTGGGACTCTTGGCTAAGGGCGACATGAACTGCGCAGGCAGCGAATTCAACAACGATCTCTTCGACAACCTCGATAACCGTCCTACAACAGGAGCAGGTGCAGAAGCTCACAAAGCTCCTCGCAACCCGAACGAAACCGTAGGCACCGGCGTGGTATTGACTGCAGCAGAAAAGCAGAAGGCTGAAGAAGAGGCTCGACGCAAGAGAGAACAGGAAGAGGAAGAGGCAAGACTCCTGGCAGAAAAGGAAGCAGAGGAAGAAGCAAAACGCAGAAAAGAGAACAGCCTCGTTCACAAGTTCATGAGAGGATTCAAGAAGTTTGTGAAGGATACCATCTCTGAGGAAGAATAATATAATCATATTTTAGAATAGACTATTATGCTAGATAACACAAATACTCCACATATTCTGGACTTTGGAGAGCCAGAAAAGGAAAACAGCATCATCAAGGTGATTGGTGTTGGTGGTGGCGGTGGCAACGCTGTCAACCACATGTACCGTGAAGGCATCCACGACGTAAGCTTCGTATTGTGTAACACTGATAATCAGGCACTCAACGATTCTCCTGTACCTGTACATCTGCAGCTGGGTAAGGAAGGTCTGGGAGCCGGCAACAAGCCTGCCAAAGCTCGCCAGGCTGCCGAGGAAACCCTGGAAGAAATCAAGCACATGCTGAACGACGGCACCAAGATGGCTTTCATCACTGCCGGAATGGGTGGTGGTACCGGTACTGGTGCTGCGCCTGTCATCGCAAGAGTGAGCAAGGAACTCGGAATCCTTACCGTTGGTATCGTAACCATTCCTTTCCGCTTCGAAGGTCCTAAGAAGATCGACCAGGCACTGGATGGTGTAGAAGAGATGTCTAAGCACGTAGATGCCCTGCTGGTTATCAACAATGAGCGTCTCCGCCAAATCTATCCAGACCTAGCAGTACTCGATGCCTTCGGAAAGGCAGACGACACCTTGAGCGTTGCTGCAAAGAGTATTGCAGAAATCATCACCGTTCACGGACTCATCAACCTCGACTTCAACGACGTGAAGACTGTATTGAAGGATGGTGGCGTTGCCATCATGAGTACAGGTTACGGTGAGGGCGAAGGTCGTGTCAAGAAGGCGATCGAGGATGCATTGAACTCACCATTGCTCAACGACAATGATGTATTCAACTCTAAGAAGATCTTGCTGAGCATCGCCTTCGCAAGCGAGAAGAAGGACAATCCTGGTTTGACCATGGATGAGATGAACGATGTGAACGACTTCATGGAGAAGTTCGGAGACGACTTCGAGTTGAAGTGGGGACTCGCCATAGACCCAGAGTTGGGAAGCCGTGTCAAGGTTACCGTATTGGCAACAGGTTTCGGTCTCGAAGACGTAGAGGGAATGAACCGCCACATGAAGAAGCATACAGAAGAGGAAGCTCGCCGCATCGCAGAAGAGGAAGAGACAAGAGCAGAGCGTCAGAACAGACGCGAGCGCTACTATGGCTCAGACGGCAACTCTACCCAGTATAAGCGTCATCCACACATCTTCCTGTTCCGTCCTGAAGATCTCGACAATGAGGATGTAATCCTTCAGGTAGAGAATACACCTACCTTCAAGCGTACCCGTCAGACTCTCGAAGACATCCGCAATCTGGCTTCTGGCAATGCTGAAACAGAGGAGGCTAAGAAGAAAGACGATAACGACACAGTACAGGGAGTCATTAGCTTCGCCTAGGGAAACGTTCCTTAAGCAAACAACTCCTGTAGAACAGAAAAGCTTTTCAGTTCCGGGAATCCCGGAACATGAATCCTATAATATTGCAATATCACCTCTACACAGCGGTTTCGATCCAATCGGGACATTGTGTAGAGGTGCATTGTTTCATAGCTCAGGCGAAGCAGCCCCAGCATACGCAAAGAATCCTCTTTATTTAAATAATGTACGTGTGTAGGCACGAAGGATACAAAGCGGCCTTCCTCCAAGTCGAAGAAATCGCCATGCGCACCACTTTCAAGGTTTGGTGAAAATCCAAGAAAGAAAGTCAGGCGAACCATAAAGACTATATGGAAATTGGCATAATTCCCTTGTGCATGGTCTAGCCACGCCACACTCTCCTCTATGAAGGAAAACAAAGGTACATTCACCTGCTCATTACGGGTAGCCTGCCCTAAAAGCTCTGCCAGAAACATAGACATCGCCAACTTGTAAGGCGAAAAGGGAAGATCCACAAAGGGAAGAGCGATGGATACATCCTTCAATCGCTGCAAGTTAGCTTTCGGACGATGATCGAACTCCAGGTTGAGAATCATCAGGGGCTGAAACAGCTGACGCTTCATCTTCGCCTTAGAAGACTTGGGTATTTTGACCATAAAAGAGACTCTGCCCAACTTTTCGGTGAAGAAATCCACGATAAGTTGTGCATCCCCATACTTAATGGTTTGTAGTACGATAGCTCTAGTTTTTACTTCCATTTTGTCTATAATTATTAAAAAACAGGGCAAAATTACAAAAAAACAAGCATTTAGCGAAAATTTTCGCGGAAAAATTTGCAAGATTCAAATAAAAGTAGTAACTTTGCACCCGCAAATAAGCAATGGTCCCTTCGTCTATCGGTTAGGACGAGAGATTTTCATTCTCTAAAGAGCAGTTCGACTCTGCTAGGGACTACAAACATTAATAAAGAATATAAAAATAAAACATAGAGATGGCAAATCACAAATCATCAGTAAAGAGAATCCGTCAGGACAAGAAGAAGGCTTTGCATAACAAGTACTATGCAAAGACTATGCGCAATGCCGTTCGCAAGTTGCGCAACATGACTGACAAGGAGGAGGCTGCAAAGCTCTATCCTACAGTACAGAAGCTTTTGGACAAGTTGGCTAAGATCAACGTTATTCACGAGAACAAGGCTGCAAACTTGAAGTCTGGTCTTACACAGCACATCGCTAAGTTGGCCTAACTTCCAAGTTAAAGCAAAAGAGATAAATAAGGCTGCTATCCTTCATAAAGGGGTTGCAGCCTTACTCTTTTTTATACCCCTTCGACCTTCAATACATCACCACCTTACTTTTTTCTCCTTTTTCGCTAATTTTCACAAAGAAAACTAGCTGTTTCTCAGCTTTTTTTTGTATCTTTGCACGGAAATAAGACAATTCTAAAAATGGCAGAAAATCAAAACACCGCAAATAATTACTCAGCGAGCAACATCCAGGTTCTTGAAGGCTTGGAAGCTGTCCGCAAACGTCCGGCAATGTACATTGGTGACATTTCCGAAAAGGGTCTTCACCACTTGGTAAACGAGACCGTTGATAACTCTATCGACGAGGCGATGGCTGGTTACTGTACCGACATCGAGGTTACCATCAATGAGGACAACTCTATCACCGTAGAAGACAATGGCCGTGGTATCCCTGTGGATATGCACGAGAAGCTTCATAAGTCAGCCCTCGAAGTCGTAATGACCGTGCTCCACGCCGGTGGAAAGTTCGACAAGGGTTCATACAAGGTTTCCGGAGGTTTACATGGTGTGGGTGTAAGTTGTGTAAACGCACTTTCTACTCACATGTTGTCACAGGTTTTCCGTGGTGGCAAGATCTACCAGCAGGAATATGAGAAGGGCAAGCCTCTCTATTCGGTAAAGGTGGTAGGCGAGACCAACAAGCGCGGTACACGCCAGCAGTTCTGGCCAGACCCAACAATCTTTACTCACACAGTCTATAAGTGGGACATCATTGCCAACCGTATGCGCGAGTTGGCATTCCTCAACGCGGGTATCAAGATTACTCTGAGAGATCTGCGCCCAGACGAGGAAGGAAAGACCAAGGAGCAGGTTTTCCATGCGAAGGATGGTTTGAAGGAATTCGTTCGCTACGTGGATCGCCATCGCACCCACCTCTTCGATGACGTCATCTACCTGAAGACAGAGAAGCAGGGTATTCCTATTGAAATTGCCGTGATGTACAACACAGACTATTCAGAGAATATCCACTCATACGTGAACAATATCAACACCATCGAAGGTGGTACCCACCTGACAGGTTTCCGTATGGCGTTGACCCGTACCCTGAAGGCTTACGCAGAAGCTGACCCAGCCATCTCTAAGCAGATTGAGAAGGCAAAGGTAGAGATTGCACCAGAAGACTTCCGCGAGGGTCTTACCGCCGTTATCTCTATCAAGGTAGCAGAACCTCAGTTTGAGGGCCAGACCAAGACCAAGCTCGGAAACAGCGAGGTACAGGGCGCCGTTCAGCAGGCTGTAAACGAAGCTTTGTCTGATTACCTGGAGGAACATCCAGACGAGGCTAAGCGCATCTGCGAAAAGGTTGTCCTGGCAGCTACAGCCCGCATCGCAGCCCGTAAGGCACGTGAGAGCGTACAGCGCAAGAACTTCATGACTGGTGGCGGTCTTCCTGGCAAGCTTGCCGATTGCTCTATGAAGGATCCTAAGGAATGCGAGATCTTCCTCGTCGAGGGTGATTCCGCTGGCGGTTCTGCCAAACAGGGTCGCGACCGTTTCCGCCAGGCTATCCTCCCATTGCGTGGTAAGATTCTGAACGTAGAAAAGGTTCAGTGGCATAAAGTCTTCGAGGCAGAGTCTGTCATGAACATCATCCAGAGTATCGGAGTTCGCTTCGGTGTAGATGGTGAGGACAGCAAGGAAGCCAACACAGACAAGCTGCGTTACGACAAGATTATCATCATGACCGATGCCGACGTCGATGGTTCTCACATCGACACACTGATTATGACATTGTTCTATCGCTTCATGCCTAAAGTTATCGAGGAAGGCCACTTGTATATCGCTACCCCACCTCTCTACAAGTGTACTTACCGCAGCAAGGTAAGCGAGTATTGCTATACAGAACAGCAGCGCCAGGCTTTCATCGACAAGTATGGCGATGGCACCGAAGATAAGAATATCCACACCCAGCGATACAAAGGTTTGGGTGAGATGAACCCAGAGCAGCTTTGGGAAACCACTATGGACCCAGCAACACGCTTGCTCAAGCAGGTTACCATCGAGAATGCAGCTCAGGCTGACGAGATTTTCTCTATGCTGATGGGCGACGATGTAGAGCCACGCCGAGAGTTCATCGAACAGAACGCTACATACGCCAATATTGACGCATAAAGCGAACACCATATATTGGGGGCAGACTCTGCAGGAGTCTTCCCCCTTTTTTAGGTTGCCGCCTTCAAAAAGCAACAACCCCGACTTCATGTTTTTTACAACTAACAAAACTAAATTTATGAAGCATCTGCTTTTTACGTTTGCGCTAGCTGCCTCAACGTTCTTGAACTGCCAGGCGGCAACAGTTAGTAAAACTCCCCTACCCAACAAGTTGTGGTACAACAAGCCTGCATACGCCTTCGAAGAGTCACTGCCACTGGGCAATGGCAAACTGGGTGCGCTGGTTTACGGCGGAGCCAACAATGATTCCATCCAGCTCAATGACATCACCCTGTGGACGGGCGTTCCTGTAAACCCTGACGAAGGTGGCGAAGCCTACAAGTGGATTCCCAAAATCAGAGAAGCCCTGTTTAAGGAAGATTACAAGACTGCCGATTCCCTGCAGCACTATGTACAAGGACACAACTCGGAGTTCTATCAGCCGCTGGGTATGATCAATATCATAGACTGCAACCAGGGAGAATTTACTGATTACTATCGTGAGTTAAATCTCGACAAATCCCTTGCTACAGTACAATTCAAGCGCAATGGCATCCAGTACGCCAAGGAGTATTTTGCTTCACATCCTGACAAGATGATCGCCATCAAGTTGAGTGCCTCTCAAAAGAGAGCCATCAACAGCGACATATCCCTGACCTCCCTCATTCCTCATCAAGTGAAAGCATCCAGAGGACAAATCACCATGACAGGTCATGTTCTGGGAGATGAAGCCAACAGTACGCATTACTGTGCGATGCTTCAGGTAAAGAACACCGACGGACAGGTATGGGCTGACGATTCAGTGCTCCATCTAAAAGATGTAAGCGAGGCTATCATCTATCTTGTCAACGAGACAAGCTACAATGGCTTCGACAAACACCCGGTGAAAGAAGGGGCTCCATATATCGAAAGAGTATCTGATGATGCCTGGCATCTTGCCAACTTCACCTATGATGAATTCAAGCAGCGTCATATCGCTGATTACAGGAAACTCTTTGATAGAGTAAGCCTGAACCTGAAAGGTGCCAAGTTTGATGCTTCCCGCCCTACCGACCAGCAGTTGCTCGCCTACAGCGACAACCACGAGAGCAATCCTTATCTGGAACAGCTCTACTTCCAATATGGCAGATACCTACTCATCAGCAGTAGCCGCACCAAGGGAGTACCAGCCAATCTGCAGGGACTCTGGGCACCAGCCCTTCGCTCTCCATGGCGTGGCAACTATACCATCAACATCAATCTGGAAGAAAATTACTGGCCGGCAGAAGTTGCCAATCTTTCCGAGCTGGTTGCTCCCGTAGATGGATTGGTAGAAGGCTTGTCGGTAACAGGTCGCCACAATGCCCAGCACTTCTACGGTATTGATAAAGGATGGTGTGCCGGACATAATACCGATGCGTGGGCGATGAGCAACCCTGTGGGAACCGGAAACGAGAGCCCACAATGGAGCAATTGGGCGATGGGTGGAGCCTGGCTTGTAGAAACCCTCTGGGATCACTACGACTATACCCGTGATACGGAATATCTCCGCAATACAGCCTATCCTTTGATGAAGGGCGCTGCCGATTTCCTGCTGGAGTGGCTTATTCCGAATCCGCACAATCCAAACGAACTGATTACAGCCCCTTGCACATCGCCAGAGGCAGACTATATCACCGATAAGGGCTACCGTGGCAGCAGTTTCTATGGCGGAACCGCCGACCTTGCCATCATCCGTGAGCTCTTCAAGAACACTATCAAGGGAGCGAAAGCCCTAGGTATCGACAGTGATTACCAGCAGCAGTTGCAAGCTGCCCTCGATCGCCTGCGTCCTTACCACATTGGAAAGCGAGGCAACCTGATGGAGTGGTATCACGATTGGGATGACCAGGATTGGCATCATCGCCATCAGTCTCACCTGCTCGGTCTCTATCCGTTCCACCAGATTTCAGTAGCAAAGACACCCGAGCTTGCTGCAGCTGCAACCAAGACTTTGGAAATCAAGGGCGACAATTCTACTGGTTGGAGCACAGGCTGGAGAATCAACCTCTGGGCTCGTCTGCATCGTGCCGACAAGGCTTACCAGATATACCGCAAGTTGCTCACCTACGTTAGTCCTGAGATTTACAAGGATAGAAAGCATCACAGTGGCGGTACCTATCCTAACCTCTTCGATGCCCATCCACCATTTCAGATAGACGGCAACTTCGGAGGAACTGCAGGTGTTTGCGAGATGCTGATGCAATGCGATGGTGAAACGATGAATTTGCTCCCTGCTCTTCCACAGGAATGGCAGGCAGGAGAGATAAGAGGTCTAAAGGCCCGTGTCAACTATGGCGTATCGCTCGCATGGAACAAAGGCAAATTGACTCAGGTAACCATCACCAGCAAGAACGAGGGTAATCTGACCATTCTCTACAATGGCAAACAGAAAGTTCTCACCTTCAAGTCTGGAGAAACAAAGACCATCAGATAAAAGATCCATATCGATCTTATCTATATCTATAGAGTAAAAGACTATAGTTATCTATCAGAATAAAAGACAAAACATTAAAGAAAAGGACAAAAGTAATTCAATGAGATACATAACAACTCTCATCATTTCTATACTTTGGGTACTGAGCTCCCATGCACAGGAGTTCGGTACCCACTGGATATCCTATCCCCTGCCCAACGATTCTTCTGAGGTATGGTTCCGCCAAAGTTATATCATGGACGAGTGCCCCACCCAGGCCTTTATGAATATAGCAAGCACTGGCAACTACAAACTCTATATCAACGAGAGAAACGTAACGGGAAGCCAGAAATTCGATGGTATCAAGGACAGCATTCTTCTGAACCGAACCATCGACGTAACCCGCTTCCTCAAAAATGGCGAAAATGTGATTGCAGTATGGTACGCCCCACAAGGCAAGCCTAGCTACGGCAAGCAACTCTCGCTGGAATTCTACGGATGGCAACAGGACAGCATTCCATTCTATCAGAAAGCAGACGGCAAATGGTTCTGCCGACAACTCAAGGAATGCAGCAATGGAGAAGGCGAACGCTTCCATGCCCACACCAATACGCAGGCTTGGAAATCTGAGGAATATCACCCTTACGGATGGATTCACCCTACCGGTTGCGTCATCACAGACAAATATAGACAAGATTCTGCCTATGTTATGAATTATAAAGCCTTCGGCGACAAGAAGGTTATCAAGGACGAGAATAAGCTCTACAAGGTATTGAAACCAGCCTGTACATACAGAGACTCCACCGGTTACAACATCGACTTTGGCAGACCTTTCTATGGCACCATCCGCCTTACGCTGCGAGGAGCCGGCAAAGGAACCAGATTAAAGATCAATGATTTCCAGTACGTCTGCAACGGAGAACTGGATGAGCAGGCATTCTGCCGATTTAAATTCAGCAAGCAAAAGATATACACGCTTACCTGGAAAGGAAGATTCAAGGAAAGTGATATCGTGGATATTGAAGGATTAGAGATTTCGGAATAAGCTACCAAGCTTTTCGAAATCTCTTTTTTTTATTAATCTTCCAAGTCGGCGAGTAACTGCTCTGCCACTTCGCAAAGCTCATCATACCATTCCTTACCGAACTTCTCAATCAGCGGACCTTCCAGGAACTTATAAACCGGAAGATTCAACTCTTCACCCTTCTTGATGGCATCCTTGCAGATGCGCCATTTATTATAGTTGATGCCATACACTTCATTGCCGAAATCCTTGGCACGGATCGGATACAAGGCACAGGAGATAGGCTTCTTGAACTTCGACTTGCCTTCGCGATAAGCACGCTCCAAGGCACAAAGACAGCAATTCGGAATGGTATGTCCATCGCCCAAGTCTTTCAAGTCCTGATAGCAGGTAAACACACAATCCTTACCATTCACGATACTCGTTACCAAATCGCCTTCAATATCCGTATAAGCCACGCCCTGCTTGTCGATGATAGCCTGAGCAGAAGCCGAGAGATCATCCCAAACCACATCGAGCGCATCCTCTATCTCCATGATTTCATCCAGGGTAACAGGAGCTCCCGCATCGCCTTCGATGCAGCACTCCCCCTTGCAGGCATCAAGGTCGCAACAGAATTTTTCGGTGATGATATCAGGTGAAACCAATACGTTGTCCACCTGCAGAATACGCAGTTCGTCTTTCTTCATAATGTTTTTGAGATGAATAAATTTCTTTGAGTGTATAATAAAAATAATGATAGCTACCCATGAGTGGATAGCTATATATTAATAGGTGTACCTACCATTGGATAGGCGAAATACCATTCTGCTGCAGATACGCATTGCAGCGGGAGAAATGATGATTGCCAAACCATCCGCCACGGTTGGCTGATAATGGCGAAGGATGCACACTTTCCAATATCAGGTGCTTGCTCGTGTCGATGAGTTTCGCCTTGCTTCGGGCATAGCCGCCCCAGAGGATAAACACCAGGTGTTCCTTATCCTTGCTGAGTGCCTTGATGGCTGCATCGGTAAACTCCTCCCAGCCTTTGCGCTGATGGCTCGCAGCCTGATGGGCACGAACGGTAAGGGTGGCGTTGAGCAACAAGACTCCCTGCTTCGCCCAGCGGGTCAAATCGCCAGTGGCTGGCATCGGAGTGCCGAGATCCATCTGAATCTCCTTGAATATATTAATCAATGATGGTGGAAAAGTGATCCCATCCGGCACAGAGAAACTCAACCCCATTGCCTGCCCCGGCTCATGGTATGGATCCTGTCCGATAATCACTACCTTTACATCATCAAAAGGACAGAGATTGAAGGCATTGAAAATCAAACGGCCCGGAGGATAACAGGGTGTACGAAGGTATTCCTCTTTTACGAAGTTTGTGAGGTCAACAAAATACTGCTTGTCGAATTCTTCTCCTATATGCTGTCTCCAACTTTCTTCTATCTTTACGTCCATAATGATTTAAGTTAAAGAAGTCAAGGCTCCAAAAAGCCTTGACTTCCGAAATTATTATTAGTCAATAATCAAGTTCTCACCTGTCATATCAGCTGGCTGCTCCAAGCCCATGATGTGGAGGATAGAAGGAGCAACGTCTGCCAAACGGCCATCCTTAACGGTAGCTGAGTTGTTGTCAGTTACGTAGATGAATGGAACTGGGTTCAAAGAGTGAGCGGTGTTTGGTGTACCGTCCTCGTTGATAGCGTGGTCTGCATTACCGTGGTCAGCGATGATGATAGCCTCATAATCGTTAGCCTTAGCAGCCTCGATAACGTCCTTTACACAGTTGTCAACAGCGTGAACAGCCTTAGCGATAGCGTTGTAGATACCTGTGTGACCTACCATATCACCATTAGCGAAGTTTACAACGATGAAGTCGTACTCCTGAGTGTTGATTGCACCAACCAACTTATCCTTTACCTCGTAAGCGCTCATCTCTGGCTTCAGGTCGTATGTAGCTACCTTTGGAGAAGGAACCAGGATACGGTCCTCACCCTCGTATGGAGTCTCACGACCACCATTGAAGAAGAATGTTACGTGAGCATACTTCTCAGTCTCTGCAGTGTGGAGCTGCTTCTTGCCCTGAGCGCTCAAGTACTCGCCGAGAGTGTTCATTACGTTCTCCTTAGGGAAGAGGATGTGAACACCCTGGAAGCTTGCATCGTATGGAGTCATGCAGTAGTACTGCAAGTCCTTGATGGTGTGCATGCCTTCCTCTGGCATATCCTGCTGAGTCAATACCTGTGTCAACTCCTTGGCACGGTCGTTACGGTAGTTGATGAAGATAACAACATCACCCTCCTGGATAGTACCGTCAACCTTAGAGTTATTGATTGGCTTGATGAACTCGTCTGTTACGTCCTCATCATAGCTCTCCTGCATTGCCTTCACCATATCGTCAGCCTGCTTACCCTTACCCTCAACGAGCAAGTCGTATGCTTCCTTCACACGGTTCCAGCGCTTGTCACGGTCCATAGCATAGAAACGACCCACGATGCTTGCGATGTGTGCACCGTTCTTGTCGCAGCAAGCCTGAACCTCCTCGATGAAGCCCTTACCACTCTTAGGGTCTGTATCGCGGCCATCCATGAAGCAGTGAACGTATGTCTCCTTCAAACCATATTCCTTACCAATCTCAATCAACTTGAAGAGGTGATCCAAAGAAGAGTGAACACCACCGGTAGAAGTCAAGCCCATCAAGTGGAGCTTCTTACCAGTCTTCTGTGCATAGCTATAAGCATTGATGATCTCCTGATTCTTCAAGATGTCACCGCTCTCGCAAGCCTTGTTGATCTTAACGAGATCCTGATATACCACACGACCTGCACCGATGTTGAGGTGACCTACCTCTGAGTTACCCATCTGACCGTTAGGAAGACCTACGTCCTCGCCACAAGTCTGGAGAGTAGAATGTGCTGAAACTGCTGTCAAATAATCGAGATAAGGAGTTGGAGTCTTGAAGATAACATCACCCTTATCATGCTTACCGATTCCCCATCCGTCGAGAATCATTAAAAGAGCTTTTTTTGCCATAATTACATAAAATAATTTAAATTCGAATTTCTGCCTGCAAAGTTACAACAAAATAGGTGAAGGACAAAATAAATTAAGATAAAAAAACTCCCACCTTTCTAAAAAGATGAGAGTTGATAACAAGATCAACAGGTTCGCAGGATATATCCTTTCTTGATGACAGCTTCGATACTTACCTTTTCATCCAGGTTCAATGCCCGGCGAAGATAGGTAATCTGCACGTTCAGGGCAAGGGAATTGGAGTATGAATCATCACCCCAGACTTCATTCAGTATGAAATCCCGCTCTACAAGCTGGTTCTGGTTCTCGGCAAGAAGCTTCAGAATTTCAGCTTGACGAGATGTGATGACTACTCTGGAATTACCACATTGCAGTTCATTCTGCGCATAGTAGAAAGCAATGGAACCGATAAAAACAGCAGATTCTTCACCTTTGCCGCCTTCTTTCGGTTGCTTCAACTCATAAATCATATTCTTCAGGAACTCATGGCGAATGCCATCAATGCGCTTTTGGAAGACTATGGTCTTAACCAGGTAATACAGACATCCTATCAAGATGAAAAAGAGAAAGATGCTTCCTATCAATTGCCACATCATGGCTTTGAGCGTTCGAGTAATAGGAATGGGCACCTGAAAAGAAATACCTTGGCGAAACATTGGGTTCGTCTGATACTTCACCGTCACCACACGTGACCATCTGCCTTCGACATCATATTTTGCATTCAGGAAGACGGTCTTGTAATCTAAATGGCGAAAAGAGGATATCTTCCCATATCCCTTATCATCCAGTAATCTTTGATAAGAAGCCAACGAGGGATGCTTACCTTTATAAGCCAGATATCTGCTAATGATGAGATAAGCATCATCACCCGTAAAATCAGGATCATTCAAACGGACAAGAAAGCGATGATTGTTCCAAAAAGAAAGCGTTGTACGGCTACATCCCTTCTTCATATCATATTCAGATTCTATCTTAAGCATAACCGTATCTCTTCTACCTTTCGTAGATGAATTCTCCTGCAACTTTTTTCTATTCTTCAAATCTTGCGCCAACACCTCATCACAATCCTTCTTGAATTGCTCTACCTGCTGGTCTAAGCTATATTGACATTGAAGATGGAGCCAATAAGCCTGCGTGCAGAACAACAATGCGATTGCTACTCCACATACCATCCATACTATTTTCAGCTTACTGTTACTGTTCATACTTTCCTGATCTTTTGAATTTTGACGGCAAAGTTACTGAAAAATCCGTAAACAAAGGCAAGAGTAATAAAATAATAATAGACGAAAAGATGCAAAAGTAATAACTCAGTAACAGATATCATCGATTTCATCGGATGATCTCAGTACCTTTGCATCACAAAAACGAAAGAAACAGATAAAATAATGAATAATTGACGAAGATTATGAAAAAGGTATTATTAATAGCATGGCTTGCATTATATGCTTGCATGCTCCAAGCTCAAACAGTAAACCTGTTCGATGAATCAAGCATTGGCATGGGAGATTCCATTGATCAGGTAAAGTATCAGGTAGTATATGATGCCGAGTATATTTACGAAAAGAAATATACCAAGACCGACACCATCATTGGCCACATCGAAGAGAAAATGCTCTTGCAGATTGGCAACAAGTATTCCGCATTCTACAGTTATCCGATATTCCAAAGAGACTCTACCATCTCCGCAAATATGGCAAAAGGAATACCTGTCAATTTCTCCGGTAATGGCGGACAGATTAATTGGAAAGTATATAAGAACTATCCAGAACAGGGCAAGACTGCCTATCTCGATTTCTTTGCTGCTGACAGATATTTGTGCATTGAACCGATGGAACCGATAGACTGGCAACTCACAGACAGTATCGATTCCATCTGCGGTTACGAGTGCCACCAGGCTATTGCCAAGTTTAAAGGTAGAACATGGATTGCATGGTACACGGAAGACATCCCTATTGACAATGGTCCCTGGAAGCTGAGCGGACTGCCGGGATTGATACTCAAGGCTCGCGACTCCGAGAACGATTATGGATTTACAGCTGTAGGACTCACAACAGGCAAAGGCTCCCGACCTATCTATTATAAAGGTAAGACTTTCGAGCCTATCGACCGCAAATCATTGACCTCCATTTACAAAAAATACTATGCCGATCCAATCGGTTATCTGCTTCAAGATGCCAAGTATGCTGCAATTGTAAAGATCAAGGATGAAAAAGGAAATATCCTGAAGCATTCCAAGCGTGCTGAGCCATACAATCCGATTGAAAGATAATTAGCAGTTTACTTTTTTGCCAGACAAGCGTCTTAAAGACATTAGCAAGATAAGTGTCTAAGGTAAAATAGAAAAGAGAGAAAAAAGATGAAGAAAATAATAGTTCTTTTCACTATTCTGTTCGTGGTGTTCCATGCGTTTGCCCAAGAGAAGATTAGCGGTTATGTTGAAGATTCACTTACACACAACCGTCTGACCAACGTATCGGTTACGCTGCTGCGTAATGGAAAGCCCTTGAAGTTTACACGCAGCAAGGGAGACGGAACTTTCCTGATTCCTATAGCACAAAAGCAAACTGGCGATATGCTGCAAGCTTCCTATATGGGCTATAAAAAGCAAAAAACGGCGGTTTCATCGGGAAAAGAAACCATTATCAGTATGGCTTCCACCGCTTTTGTCTTGAAGGAAGTACAAGTAAAAGGCTCTCGCATCACGGGTCGAGACACCATATCTTTCGACCTCACCCGCTTTGCCAACGAACGAGATAACTCACTGAAAGATGTACTGAAAAAGCTGCCAGGCGTGGATATAGAGAAGAATGGTCGTATCAACTACAATGGTAAGCCCATCAATCGATTCACTGTGGAAGGTCTCGACCTGACCGGTGGCAAATATAACCAACTAGAGGAGAACATCAAGGCAAAAGATGTGAAAAAGGCCGAAGTCATCGAGCATGACCAACCTATCAAGGCGCTCCAGGACAAGACCTTTACGGATAATGTAGCGATGAACATCGCCCTGAAAGACAGTGCCCGCGACAAACTGATGCCCACCCTCAAGCCTTATATGCTCGTAGGGCATCCGTCCCACGTATGCGGAAGCATCAATATCATGCAAATTGGCAAGAAGAAACAGATGATGTATGATGCAGAATACGACAGAACAGGTAAAAATCTCGGCTATGCACTTAACCAACTTGCATCTTACAGCAATCGTCTGGCTCCTGCCTCCCTTCCATCATGGATATCAATACCATCGCTTGACGCTCCTATCGACGAAGAACGCCTGCGCTTCAACACCTCACAAAAATACTCCATCAACCATATCAAGAAGAACAAGGACGATGCAGAGACTCGCATAGAAGCCAACTATCTTCGTACGGTAACCAGACAAGAGCGAGAGAACATGAGTATCTACGAACTCGGCGGCGAAGCTCCCACAGTTACCACGGAGCACAACCACAAGACGATGATCAGCGATGCCTTCAATCTGCAATGGGAGAACAAGGTAAACAAGGCTGAGCATTATGGCAACGAGAGTATCGGCCTCAGCGCAGCACAAAACGATGGTTTGTCAAACATCAACGACACGCTTACCCAACGTGTCCGCATCCCAAAGCTCGACCTCTCGGCAAGTATCTACCGCCTCTTCGTCTTCAAGAAAAGTCAACTCTCTTGGCGTAGCACTGCCGACTATCACCATGGTGTGGCGGACCTCTACGTTAACGACGAGCGCAATCGCATCCGCACCAACCTTTGGCATACTGCCCACGCCTTACAGTGGATGAGGAATCGCTTCCACTGGACACAGGAATATAGAATGAGTATCGACCTCAACAACATCTATGCGAAATATCAGAAAAGAAGCGATGAAATCGGAAAAAACAACGGATTCATCGAAAACAGCCACGATGAAATCGGTCAAAACAGCCTTAACATCACTGGGAAGTTCACCCCTTACTGGCAATACAAGACCGAGACGTTCCGTATGTCGTTCTCTCCCGATTTCATCTGGGAACGCTTCACCTATCCACAGAAAACTCTACTTACCATATCACCCTACCTTTACTTATATAAGAAATTGGATTTCCGTAGAGAGTTGACTATCTACACAGGATACAGTACTGGAACGGGCAATGCCACCAACTACGCCATAAAGCAATATCGTCAAAGTTATCGCTCTTGGTACACTTCGAGCGACATCATTCCGATAACTCGCTCTCTTTATGGCAAGTTGAGTTACGACTACAAGCGCCCTATCAAGGAAATCTTCTTCAGCGCATCGGTCAATGCCAGCAAAAACTGGATGAACACGGCATCCGACCTACGCATCGAGGATGGCAAATACTATACCTCATTATATAAGCAGGACAGCAAGAGCAACAACCTAGGGGCATCACTCTACATATCGAAGGGCTTCTACGACCTGCATCTGAAAACCCGCCTGGAGGGCAGTTACAACTACAGCAAGGGTGAGCAATACAGCAGCGGCAAAGCCATCAGCTACACCGCGGACAACTATACTATAAAGCCTAGCATCGACTTCTCGCCGTCCTGGTGTGCCTTTAGCTATGAGGGAGAATTCTCTTTTTACAACTCGAAACGTCAAAAAATAACGAAGTCATCGTTATTTAATTGGCGCCAAAGCGTATCTGTCACCGCTACCATCAGCCATGTGGACCTCTCCTTCTCGCTCGTACATTATCACAATGAGCTGCAAGAGGGCAACCACCTAAACACCCTCCTTGGCGATGCATCGGCAGTTTGGAGAATGAAAAAGCTCCGCCTTTCAGCAGAGCTTCGAAACCTTTTCAACAAGAAGAATTATATGGAAACCATCTATAGCGGCATCAGTACATTGACCGACAGCTATCATCTTCGCCCCCGCGAACTGATGATTTCCGCCCAGTATTCCTTTTAAACAAGAACTCCCATCTCAGAAAAGAGACGGGAGTTCTTTGCTTTTAAGGATAAGAGACAAGGTTATAAGGGATTTTGACTTTTTAGTTCATTTTTATTTGGAACATAACATTATTTTTTGTATCTTTGCAACTGATAATATCTTATTATTATCCCAACGATTATGCAAGAAACGAATAATATATTAGCTATATTAGATAACTACCTCCACGACAATCCTGATGAGATTGCAAAGGAGATGGCAAACGACTTCAGAAAACGAAGAATAGAGAAGAATCTGACACGTGAGCAAGTGGCAGACAAGTCAGGCGTTGCCGTCAGCAACATCACCAGATTCGAACAAAAGGGCCTCATCTCCCTCAAAAATCTGATAGGTATCGCCATAGCTTTGGAATACACATCAGAAATCAAGAACGTCTTCTCGCAACCCAAGTACTCCACCATGGAGGAGTTGCAACAGATAAAAAGAAACGCTAACAAGAAAAAGGCTTACAGACAATGAAACATATAGAATCTTTAGCCGTGAAATATCACCAGGAGAAAGTCGGCACACTGTCATTGAGTGCCGATGGAAAGGTATGCACCTTCGAATATGACAATCAGTGGTTGGCATCTGGCTTTAGTATATCTCCGTTGGAATTGCCACTGAAGCCTGGTCTTTTCATTGCCAAAGCCACCCCTTTCAACGGGAACTTTGGCATCTTCGAAGACAGCCTTCCCGATGGATATGGTAGATACCTATTGCATAAAGCCTTGCTAAAAGAGGGCATCAACGACTTTGAGCTGTCTGCTCTTGACCGACTGAGCATCGTGGGCAATGGAGGTATGGGGGCATTGACCTACGAACCTATAACTTCTATCCAGACTGGACACGAGATTGAGGACTTTGACCTTTTACAAGCCAAAGCCTTGGAAGTATTGAAGGAGCAACAGGATAATGACGCAGGATTACTATTATATAATAGTGGTAATAGTGGCGGTTGTCGCCCGAAAGCCATTTTCACAAATGAGGATGGTCATTGGTTGGTCAAGTTTCGCCATACCTATGACCCACAAGATATGGGAAAGCAAGAGTATCATTATAATGAGATAGCCAAGCAATGTGGTATCCAAGTACCCGACTTCAAACTGGTAAACAACAAGTATTTTGCCTGCCGTCGCTTCGACATTTCTCCAACAGGCGAACGTATTCACATAGCTACAGCTGGAGCCTTGCTCAACGTTTCCCTTTCCAACCCTATTCTCGATTATCTCAACCTTTTGGCGCTTACAGGTTATCTTACTCAGAGCCAAGAGGATGTGGAAGAGATGTTCCGCCGCATGGTTTTTAATTACATAATGGACAACAAGGACGACCACTGCAAAAACTTCTCTTTCTTGGTTCAGAAAGAGAGCGATGGCAAATGGCATTGGCATTTAGCCCCAGCCTACGACCTCACCCATTGCACCGAGGGATATAATGGTGAACACGCAACATCTGTAAATGGGACTGGGCATCCGACCGTAGAGGATATGATTGCCGTTGGCGTAAAGAATAAAATGAAGGAAAAGAGATGCCGCGAAATCTACGAAGAGATATCTTTACAGGTTAAGTCTGGTGAGAATATCTTTTAAGGGAAGATTTTCAATCTCTTCTTTCCCCATTTTACGGGTGTTTCTTCTAGATTGCCTCGTTCTAGAGTATTATTCACATAGACTACTTCTGCTTCAGATAATCCAACTGACCGTCATTATTCTGTTTACCTTTTCCCTATCTCTGCGTCTTACTCGTAAATAAGCATCAAAAAATAAATAGAGAACATGAAGAAACTTACATTGATTTTCGCAGCCATCCTCGCCTTAGGTAGCCTGACCGCAAAAGCACAGATGAGATCGGGCGTGGACACGCTCACCCTCGATCAAGTGAAGTATCGCATCACCTACGATGCAAAACAGGTAAACGACACCACACAAATACCATATATTTATCGCAAGGCACAGATGCGACTCGACATCGGTAGCAACATCACTCACTTCTATAACCAGTCCAAGGAGCAATGGGAACAGCAAGTCTTACAAATGATACTTTCAGGCGGTGTCATTGACCTAAGAAAAGCCGAGCCGGTAAAATGCATGGACTTTGAATTTCTCAAGAACTACCCAAAGAATGGTCAGACCCTATTTCAAGAATCGTGGGCTTTGAGAACCTATCACTGCATCGAAAAGGCCGAGATTCCTGATTGGCAACTCATCCCAGACAGCACCACAACCATCATCGGCTATCATTGCCAACTCGCCAAGACCAACTTCAAGGGAAGAACTTGGTTAGCTTGGTATGCTGAGGATATCCCTGTGTCAGAGGGTCCTTGGAAGCTCTGCGGTCTGCCTGGTCTCATACTCCGTGCCTACGATGCACAGCAACAATTCTATCTCAACGCCATCGGGCTGGAAGACCTGAAAGGCAAGGAGACTCTCAAATACGCCAAGCCCGAAGAGGCAGAGAAAGTTTCCCAGTCTGACCTCACCAAAATCAAGCTGAGAGACGATGGAAGCGAGATGCTAAGAGATGAAAAGTGGACAGATGAGAATGGAAAACCTATCAAACCAAAAGCAAGGAAACGTATCTTCAATCCAATCGAACGATAGGGACATCTCAAAGGCTTTCCATTTCAGATTTTTGCGAGTTTTTACAAAAATCTGAAATAGAAAGCTTATTTTCTTGTTCTTATCGACAAATTATTGTACTTTTGCAAAAAGATTTCCGAAACAACAAATGTAAAGTTGATAATTTGACGATAACAATATGATTTATACAAGCAAGAAAATCATCATATTTCTGTTCACTATCATGCAGCTAGCCATTCTCTCTAGTTGCATGGACTCAGGATATCGCCTATCCTTCCCTGAGATAGACGACCTTGCCGACGAATACCCAGCACAAGCCAAGGTATTTCTCTCTCGTGCTGACAGCAACGACAACAAAGGCTACTATAAGCTCTTAACTGCCAAGATAGAGTATCAACTCAAAGGTTACATCTATAAAGAAAATGACATAGACGATGCCATCAACATCTTCGTGAACGAAAAGGATGAACCCCTTCTTGCACGTTCCTTATATTATAAGGGAGCCTCGATACTCAACAACTATCGAGATACCGCAAAAGCCATCAAATGGTTCTCACAGACCATCGCCTACGATAGCAACATGAGAGAAAAGGAGAAGCTGGATATGTACGACATATTGTGTCGCATTACCCACCAAAACATTTACACCGTAGAGTTAGAAGACGAGGCTCGCCAAACCAACAATATCCGCTACCGTGCCTGGGCACTACTCTATCGTAGCATCAACAACCAAGATCAGGAACTTGCCAACCAAGCCTTCGAAGTTGCCAATCAAATCAAAGAGAACAAGGACAGCACCTTGGGCCCCATGTACTATCATTACTTCCAAGCCTTGATGGACAGGGGCGATGTGCCTGATTCCATATTGATAAGCTATGCAAAGAAAGCGCAAGACAATTTCGGGGTAAAATACGACAACAACATCGATTTCTATCGCTTGCTCACAAGAAACAGCAAGGAAACCCATGCCTTCGCCACGCAGCATATCAAAGAAAACTATAGCATAGATCAAGAATGCCTAAAGTCATGGGGGTCCTATTCCTTTGCTTTAGGATATAAGTATTATCTCCCCTTATATTTCCTCTCCCTACAAAAAGGAGATACGCTCATGGCAAACCGTGTTGCCCACGAATTACGACAAGAAGCTCCCTTGCTTGCCAAAGACGAAAACTCAGGAAAGGAAAATCAAGTAAAACTGATGTACGAGGGTGGTAACACTCGTTATCGCTATGAAAAGGTTAAGACCTATATATTTGTAGGAATCATCATCGTGCTCATCATTCTCCTGACGATGACTTACCTCTCCATTTCCAGAATCCGAAAGGCTCACCAAACTATTAAAAACTTGCATGGGTCACTGCACCAGTTAAAAGATGTGGAGAACTCTTCGTTATCGGAGCAATGCGAACGATTAAACCACGAAATCACCACCCAGCTTCGCAAACTGAAACGCCGTGACAAGGACATCGAGGAATACAAGTCTCAAATTACCGAGCTCACAGACATCAGCCAAGGCTTGGTGTATTATTCGATGACGATACAAAATCAAAACATCAGCCAGATAGGTAAGCAAGGCATCCGACAACTTCTCGCCAGCTTCAAAGTGATAGACGAGAAGTATAGCGAACGATTAGAGAACTACGACTTGAATCCATCACAAAGCCTCTTCTGCATCCTCTACCATATCGGCAAGAGCGATGAGGAAGTGATGCAAATCCTGCAATACTCTCTCTCGAATATCAGGGTAAGAAAGTCGAGAATCAAGAGTGACACTGGAGCAGAGTCGTTCGATGACATCATCAGATAAGAACAAGTTTCCACCTATTTTCTCCTATCGGCGAAATTACAAAACGAAGCATTTTTCTAGAAAATTTCTATCATAAACTGCTGATTACAAGCCCTTCTTCAAGAAACTACTTGTAATCAGCATTTGCACATCTAATCGTTTTCCATTACCTTTGTACCCAAAATCATTAAAACACAGAAAAGTATGGTACAAACAAATTATTTCAGAAACAAAGCATCTTATATGTTATGGCTACTCGTAACATTTATGCTGTGTACACAACAAATGATGGCTGCCAAAGACAACCAAGAAGGACAATGCATCAATATCGATAAGGTGAAATATCGCATTGCTTACCTTTGCAAGATGGCACCTGACACCACCAAAGTCCCATATAGCTATTGGGAAAGCGAGACAAGATTAGACATCGGAAACAAGACCACCCATTTCTATGACAGAAGTAAACAAGTCAAAGATTCCATCATGGCAGAACAATACAAAATAGGAATATATGAAGGTAAAAAGCTTCCCAAGGAAGTATTCTCATGGGAACTTTATAAAAATTATCCATCAGATGGAGAAACTTCTTTCTTAGATAAACTCGCAAGCAACAATTACCTCTGCATCGAGAAAGTCGAGATTCCTGATTGGAAGATCATCCCTGACAGCAGCTCCTCCATCATCGGCTATAAATGTCAATTGGCAAAAGCTTCGTTCAAGGGAAGGATTTGGTATGCTTGGTACACAGAAGACATTCCTCTGAGCGAAGGTCCCTGGAAACTATATGGTTTGCCTGGTCTCGTACTTCGTGCCTACGACCAAAATAAACAATATATTTTCGACGCAATAGGCATGGCTAGTCTAAATGGCTATACTCACATCACTTTCGCTCAAAAGAAAAGAGAAAAAATAACCCAAAAGGAATTGAGAGAAGCCAAGGATAAGTTTGATGCTGTAGAAACGCTTCATATTATGGAGAGAAAAACAGGAATCACCTTTAAAGGAGGCTTACCAGCTGGAGCTATCAAGGCTTTGAACAGAAGATTAAAGGGCAATCCTATCGAACTGGAGTAACTCCAGCTCGATTAACTGATCGTATTCTACATCATAACAACAAACGAACAATATAAGCATGAAAAGATATTTATTCATCATCTGTTTGGTATTCCTTGGAATCATCGGAATATCAGCCAAGAAAGAACAGACTCCCATCCATCGTTTGATACTGCAGGGCGACAGTTGCATAAACGAGCATGACTCGTTCCATGCCATCACCTATTACCAGCAATATATCAATGAACATCCACACGATTTGAATGTTCTCAGAAAGCTCGCTTCTTGCTATCGTCTTCGTGGCGACAACAAGAAGTGCATCTCTTGCATGGATAGCATTCCTAACGACAGTCTCAACCATGAAGACTTGCGCATGATGTTCTATTCCTATCTTAATCTTGGCGATAAAAAAAAGGTAGAATTATATGGCATGACTATCTATGGCAAATACCCATACGACGGGGAGGTATTTGCCACCCTACTTCAGCAATGGAACAACCATGGGGAGCCTGAAAGCGTTTCAGCATTCGCCTTGTCGTATGTTGAAAAACGTGACTCCACGAATATTCTCATCAACAAGGAGCTTGCCTATTCACTCTATTTACAGCTTAGATACGAGCAAGCCATCCCTAGATACAAGAAGCTTATAGCCGATGGATTCGACAATTTTGAGTCTAACCTCGTCATAGGATTGTGCTATTATAACTTGGAAAAGTACCGAGAAGCCTATACCTATCTGAACAAGGCGGCAGAGATGAAGAAAGACAACCCAAATATGAACTGTCTCTTCTACTTGGGCATGACTTGCAAGAAGATTTCCGAACAGACTAAGAACATCGTGGAAAAGGAAACCCTGGCAAGACACGCCATCATCAACCTGGAACGGTCTATAACCGTGGCTTACCCTCGCAGTCGTGGACTATATGTAAACCAGCAACTTGCTGAGCTTTATTACTATAAATTGGAATACGAGAATGCAGGTCATGCCTTCGCCCAGTGCATCGAATATGATGACGAGGACGATCCTCACAACTATTATAATGCTGCGCAAATGTATATCGGAGCCAAGATGAAGCCACAGGCAAAACTCTATCTCCAGATGTTCTTGGCAAAAGCTGATAAGTTGAAGGATGAAAAGGAAAAAGCTAAACTTACAGCGAAAGTAAAGGAGCAACTAAAAGGTTTGCAAACAGATAAATAGAAAAAGGCGAATTATGAAGAAAACAATTATCGGTTTTATCGCTTTCTTTCTCTTGTTCTGCATCCCAATGGCGATGCAGAGCAAGAGAAACACTCCTATCTTACTCGATGACAATAACACTACTAGCGGGATTCATGGTTATGTAGAAGATTCATTGACCCATAATCGTCTAGCCAATGTCTCCATCACGCTGCTCCGCAATGGAAAGCCCTTGAAGTTTACAAGAACAAAGGAGGACGGAACCTTCGTGCTCCCTATCACCGAAAAGCAAGCCAACGACAAACTGCAGGCCACGTTTATGGGGTATAAAAAGACAAAAGTATCGATTTCATCGGGAAAAGAAACCATCATCAGTATGGCTTCAACAGCTTTTGTCTTGAAGGAAGTACAAGTAAAAGGCTCTCGTATCACAGGGCGGGATACCATATCTTTCGACCTCACCCGCTTTGCCAACGAAAGAGATAACTCCCTGAAAGATGTACTGAAAAAGCTGCCAGGCGTGGATATAGAGAAGAATGGTCGTATCAACTACAATGGTAAGCCCATCAACCGATTCACTGTGGAAGGTCTCGATCTGACCGGTGGCAAATATAACCAACTAGAGGAGAACATCAAGGCGAAAGATGTGAAAAAGGCCGAAGTCATCGAGCATGACCAGCCTATCAAGGCGCTCCAGGACAAGACCTTTACGGATAATGTAGCGATGAACATCGCCCTGAAAGATAGTGCCCGCGACAAACTGATGCCCACCCTCAAGCCTTACATGCTCGTAGGGCATCCGTCCCACGTAGGCGGAAGCATCAATATCATGCAAATTGGCAAAAAGAAACAGATGATGTATGATGCAGAATACGACAGAACAGGCAAGAATCTAGGCTATTCACTCAACCAACTCGCATCTTACAGCAATCGTCTGGCTCCTGCCTCCCTTCCATCATGGGTATCGGTGCCATCGCTTGACGCTCCTATCGACGAAGAACGCTTGCGCTTCAACACCTCGCAAAAATACTCCATCAACCATATCAAGAAGAATAAGGACGATGCAGAGACTCGCATAGAAGCCAACTATCTTCGTACGGTAACCAGACAAGAGCGAGAGAACTTGAGTATCTACGACCTCGGCGGCGAAGCTCCCACAGTTACCACGGAGCACAACCACAAGACGATGATCAGCGATGCCTTCAATCTGCAATAGGAGAACAAGGTAAACAAGACTGAGCATTATGGCAACGAGAGTATCAGCCTCAGCGCAGCACAAAGCGATGGCTTGTCAAACATCAACGACACGCTTACCCAACGTGTCCGCATCCCAAAGCTCGACCTCTCGGCAAGTATCTACCGCCTCTTCGTCTTCAAGAAAAGTCAACTCTCTTGGCGTAGCACTGCCGACTATCACCATGGTGTGGCGGACCTCTACGTTAACGACGAACGCAATCGCATCCGCACCAACCTTTGGCATACAGCCCACGCCTTACAGTGGATGAGGAATCGCTTCCACTGGACACAGGAATATAGAATGAGTATCGACCTCAACAACATCTATGCGAAATATCAGGAAAGAAGCGATGAAATCGGCAAAAACAACGGATTCACCGAAAACAGTCACGATAAAATCGGCCAAAACAGTCTTAACATCACAGGGAAATTCACCCCTTACTGGCAATACAAGACCGAGACGTTCCGTATGTCGTTCTCTCCCGATTTCATCTGGGAACGCTTCACCTATCCACAGAAAACACTACTTACCATATCACCCTACCTTTACTTATATAAGAAATTGGATTTCCGTAGAGAGTTGACTATCTACACAGGATACAGTACAGGAACAGGCAATGCCACCAACTACGCCATGAAGCAATATCGCAAAAGTTATCGCTCTTGGTACACTTCGAGCGACATCATTCCAATAACTCGGTCTCTTTATGGCAAGTTGAGTTACGACTACAAGCGCCCTATCAAGGAAATCTTCTTCAGTGCATCGGTCAATGCCAGCAAAAACTGGATGAACACGGCATCCGACCTACGCATCGAGGATGGCAAATACTATACCTCATTATATAAGCAGGACAGCAAGAGCGATAACATCGGAGGTTCGCTCTATATCTCCAAGGGTTTCTACGACCTTCATCTGAAGACTCGCCTGGAGGGCAGTTACAACTACAGCAAGGGGGAGCAATACAGCAGCGGCAAAGCCATCAGCTACACCGCGGACAACTATACTGTGAAGCCTAGTATCGACTTCTCACCATCTTGGTGTGCCTTTAGCTATGAGGGAGAATTCTCTTTTTACAACTCGAAACGTCAAAAAATAACGAAGTCATCGTTATTTAATTGGCGTCAAAGCGTATCTGCCACCGCTACCATCAGCCATGTGGACCTCTCCTTCTCGCTCGTACATTATCACAATGAGCTGCAAGAGGGCAACCACCTAAACACCCTCCTTGGCGATGCCTCGGCAGTTTGGAGAATGAAAAAGCTCCGCCTTTCAGCAGAGCTTCGAAACCTATTCAATAAGAAGAATTATATGGAAACCATCTATAGCGGCATCAGTACATTGACCGACAGCTATCATCTTCGCCCTCGCGAACTGATGATTTCCGCCCAGTATTCCTTTTAAACAAGAACTCCCATCTCAGAAAAGAGACGGGAGTTCTTTGCTTTTGAGGATAGGAAAATAGGTGCCGCGAAATTCATAAAGAAATAACTTTACAGACCAAATATGGTGAAAAATATCTCTTAAGGGAAGATTTTATTTCCCTTAAGGAAAAATATATTTTCCCTTAAGGAAAAAAATAAATATCCTTAAGGGAAAATTTTCAATCTCTTCTTCCCCCATTTTCCGGGAGTTTCTTCTAGGTAATCTCTTTCTAGAATATTATTTATATAGACTACTTCTGCTTCAGATAGTTCAACTGAACCTTAGGAGCGCAGGCATTGCTTGTCTTCTCGGTATATTCTGCCACCTTCAATGTAGCAGTACCCTTGATGTTCTCTACATCACTACCTACCTTGAAGAGATAGTTACCTGCATCTACCTTCCACTGGCTGTTAGCCTCATCGAAGCTGGCAAGATCGCGCTTTTCGAGGGTCATCTTCAAAGTCTGGCTCTCACCTGGATTCAGCAACTTGGTCTTGCCGAAGGTCTTGAGCTCCTTGGCTGGCTTCTCGTAAGCGCCCTTAGGAGCGGTGACATAAACCTCAGCAACTTCCTTGCCGGCAACCTTACCGGTATTCTTGATGGTTACGCTAACCTCGATATTGTTGCCTTTAGCTTTGACTGATGGCTTGCCAAACTCGAAGGTAGTATAGCTCAAACCATAACCGAATGGATAAGCCACATTCTTCTTGAAGGTATCAAAGTAGCGATAACCAACATAGATATCCTCCTCGTGGTTGCTATAATCGTAACCCTTGATGTTACCCTTGCTCCAATCCAGCAGATTCTTGTAGGTGTACATATCGTAATCCTTGGCGAAGTTGGCAGTAGATGGATGATCGGTAGCAGCGATAGGCCAGGTCATGGTCAACTTACCCGATGGATTTACCTTACCGGTCAGGATATCAGCTACAGAGTTACCACCCTCGATACCTGGCTGCCAAGCTACGAGAATAGCATCCACACGGTCTCTCCAGCTGGCAGTCTCCATCACAGAACCAGAGTTGATGATGACAATCACCTTCTTGCCCTTGGCATGGAAAGCATCAGATACACGGAAAATCATATCCTGCTCTATCTGACTGAGGTTGAACTCTCCATTGATCTGGCGATCCATACCCTCACCTGCCTGACGGCCGATAGTGATGATGGCAGCGTCTGCCTTTGGCTCCTCGCCAGCTACACAGCGCTCAGTAATCTCGATTTCATCGAGCTTTGGCTGACCCTGATCCAGGAACCACATCATCGGATTCTTGTCTGCCTTCAACTTAGCCTTGGCATACTTCACATAATTCTGATAGATTTCCGTAAGCTGAGGAGTAGTTGCCACACCTATGTTCTTCAAACCGGTAACCATATCTACAGAATAGCCAACATTAACGGCTCCACTGCCAAGACCACCCGACATGAAATCGTAAGAGTTGACACCGAAGAGAGCTACGGTCTTCAAGCCCTGGATAGGAAGAGCAGCATCATTCTTCAGGAGCACCATACCCTCGGTAGAACTCTGACGGGTGATGGCTGCATGAGCCTTCAAGTCCGGCTCACCACTATATTTATATCCCTTGAATCGAGGAGTCTTCACGATATATTCGAGCATACGGCGAACATTGCGGTCCACATCCTTGATATCCAGCTTGCCATTCTTTACGGCATCAACAATATCCTGCACCTGTGCTGGATAACCCGGCATCATCAGGTCGTTGCCTGCCTCAACTTCCTGTTCCAGCGGAAGGTCGGCACGCTTACCAATCCAGTCGGTCTCCACGATTCCCTTATATCCCCAGTCGTTGCGGAGAATATCGGTCAAGAGTCCCTTGTTGCCCTGGGCATAAACACCGTTAATCTTATTATAGGCAGACATGATAGTCCAAGGATTGCTCTTGCGAACCATCATCTCGAAACCCTTCAGATACAACTCACGGAGAGCACGCTGACTCAATCGCTCATCCACCTTGGTACGGTCAGTTTCCTGAGAGTTCACGGCAAAGTGCTTGGCACTTACACCCACGCCCTGACTCTGTACACCCTGTACAAAGGCGGTTCCGATAAGACCCGTTACGATTGGGTCTTCAGAATAATACTCAAAGTTACGGCCACAGAGCGGATTGCGATGCAGGTTCATACCCGGTCCGAGCACGACATCACATCCATACTCCAGGGTTTCGTTGCCGATAGCCTCACCCACCTTTCGCACCAGGTCGGTGTTCCAGGTAGAAGCCAGACAGGTTCCGATAGGGAAACCGGTAGCAAAGTAGCTACGGCTGTCACCTTCGCGATGAGCATCGATATGAACTCCGGCAGGACCATCACACTGAACAGTAGTAGGAATGCCGAGACGAGGGATGGCTACAGTAGTACCCGCAGCACCCGGCACGAACTTCTTCTGATGTCCGAGCATAGCGCCACTGCCCACGAATCCATCGTTACCACCGCCCACCAGCATCTGGGCTTTTTCTTCCAAGGTCATCGCCTTGATTACTTCATCGATGTTGTTGGCATTCAATTTTGGTGCAGATTGCGCCATCATTGTAGTTGCCATTGCTCCTGCCGCAACGGTAAGAGCCAATTTCTTGTAGTTCATCATTTTGTCGTTTATTTAGTTAGTTATTACTTTTCTGTTCTTTTAGTCGTTTCGTCAGTTCCATGCAGTCCCTGAGAATACTGCATTTCTTCAAAAACTTGCTGCAAATATAATAAAATAAGGTGGAAACACCAAGCATTTCCACCTTTTTTTCTTGAATTCAACAAGATTATTCCCGGATTTAACAAAAGATATAGTAAGAACATAACATACTATACATACCCCCTAACCTAAGGCTAGTCCTGATATTTAATCTGGAAGTAATCAAGCAGACGCTTATAGATATATATTGCGATAACTTACTTCGCTGTATCCTTTGAGCTTCGCTTATCACGGCGATAACTGCGATAATCATCCAGCGGAATCTCAATATCAGGTTCCACCAGCTCACCCTCACGTGGCAAGGCAAACTTCTGATACTTGATGTTCAAGCCACGCTCTATCCACATACTCTCATAATAGGTCTGGATAGAGAGAATCTTACGGGTTTCCTCATCGATACCCTCCTGATGATAGAGGTCCTCGGTGCGGAAGAGCACAGGCAGATGGTTGGCATCCACCATATAAGTGGTATAGGTGAAGAGGAAGTTGGAGTCCGTCTTCAGATGGATGATACCGCCATCCACAAGGAAGTGGCGATAACGGTTCATGAAGTATGTAGATGTAAGACGCTTGCGAGGGTTCTTCATCTGCGGGTCAGAGAAGGTGAGCCAGATTTCCTGCACCTCATCCTCTGCAAAGAAGCGGTCGATAATCTCGATGTTGGTACGGAGAAAAGCCACGTTCTTCTGTCCTTCCTCTATCGCCTTCTTGGCACCGGTCCACATTCGTGCGCCCTTGATATCTACACCGATGAAGTTCATCTCTGGATAGAGCTTGGCAAGTTCCACGGTATATTCACCCTTGCCGCATCCCAACTCCAGCACGATAGGGTTATCATTGTGGAAATACATCTCACGCCACTTGCCCTTCATATCGAAAGGCACGTCATCTACTACACTATATGGATACTGGAACACGTTCTCGAAACGCTCCATATCCGCAAACTTAGCTAATTTTCCTTTGCTCATTGATTCTTTTTTCTTCGTTTGGGTGCAAAGGTAATCATTTACCTATAATTATACAAATCATATCATCGGATTTGTATAATATTAACGTAAAAAAGAATCGACAGGAAGCTATTCTGTAGCTTCACTGTCGATTCTGAGAGAGAGAGATTTATCTATGTAATATCGTGTTCTTATTCCGCCTGAATGCCGAAGTACTCGTTGAGTTCGGCGATGGCAGCACCATCGGCATTAGGAAGATCCTTCACCAGCTTGCCTTTCTCCAGCAGGAGGATGCGGGTAGAGATATCGGCAACAAAGTTGAGGTTATGGCTGGAGATGATGACAGTGGTGCCCTGCTCCTTACAGATGCGCTGAATCATGTGGGCGATAGTCATCTGGGAAGATGGGTCGAGATAGTTAAAAGGCTCATCCAGGAGAAGAACCTTCGGATTGATGATCATCGCTCCGATAATGCCAATCTTCTGTCGGTTGCCCTGAGAGAAATCACGGAGATACTTCTTGGTTCCCATGATTTCATCGTGCATAAAGCCCTCAAACTGAGCCAATCGTTCCTGCAAAGTCTCATCGTCGATGTTATAGACATCAGCGATGAAATCGAAGTATTCCTCAGGGGTTAGGAAGTCGATGAGGAATCTGCCGTCGATGTAACTGCCGGTATATTCCTTCCACGTCTCACTCTCGTTCACCTTCTGTCCATTGCTTTCCACGAAACCATCATCCGCCTGAATCAGGTCGAGAATCAGGCGGAGCAAGGTGGTCTTGCCCGCACCATTATTACCAACGAGTCCTATCAGCTCGCCCTTTGCAATACCCAGATTATCAATATCGAGGACGGTATTGCCATTATATATCTTCTTGAGATTCTGAATCTTGATATCCATTATTCTAATGTTTAATGTGTAGTGTTTAATGTTTACTTAGCTTTCCATGAACTTCTCCATGCGCTTATACTTGTTCTTCTCGAAGATGGCAGCAATCTTGGCGATGAACCATTTGTGGATGGCGATGCTGATGACTGCCAGCGCTATGCAGGTGATAAACCATGCCGTCTCACCGAAGAAATGATAGATGGCACAGACACCTGCCAGCGGGAAGAGGAAGGCCATGGCATAAAGGTTGATCTTCAGATTCGCTCCCTGCATGCTGAACATGGAAGTCTGGAATATTTCCAGACGGGAAGAGAAGAGTGCTGTAGGCAGATTAAAGAGATTGATGAATACTGCCAGACAGAAACCGCCGATGAGCACCTGGATTCCGATTCCTGCCTCCAGGAAAAGGAACGGAAGGGTGAGCAACAAGGCGACAGCACTCACTACCATATAATAATAGAAGCAATTCTGCAGCATCTGCTTCACCTTTACCGGCTTGGTCATCAAACCATGGAAGAAATTTGCCTCAATACCAAAGGTCCATTGCGACAACACCACCGATGGCAGCAGGATGGCACCTGCCACATAGAGGGTAGTCATAGCCACCTTGTCCCCCATTTCCTGTCCCGGCTCTAAAGGCATCAGGGCGAAGAGATAGGCATCGAAAAGGAAGATGGCGGTAATCATAATCACCATCGTACGGACACGCTTTGCTCTCAACGTGCCGATATATTGCAGACTGAAGAGGTTGATATGGCTGAATCCACGGAACTTGGAAACCTTCTGTTTCTGCTCGTTATAAATCTTTTCGTGATAGAGATAAGCGGTAAGTCCAGTGAATACCGCTCCTGCAAGGAAGAAGAGACCTATCCATCCCATATATACCGGGAAGAAAGAAGCCACAAACATATATCCTATCAGCACGGCAAACATTCCCATCCATCCCAATATCAAGGGCCATTTCAGAATCCACTCCGTAGCCTTACGGTAACAGGTGATATAGATGCCGTTGACAAAAGAGAACTCCAGGAACAGGAAGAAGCTGGCTACAACCTCACTTGCCGGCAGGAGATAGATGAACACCGGAAGAGTAAGCACCGGAAGCACATAGTTCCAGAAGCTCACGAGATTGGTAGTGAGCAGGAACTTGTTCCAGATTTTCTCTGGCACAGGGCGCGACTTCACATAATCATCCATTGCCGTAATATCCCTCTTCATCACCATCTTCATGATGATGTCAGGAATCAGCATGCCGATTACGATGCCTGCACCCAACAATGCCGGCATTTCTTCTCCCTTCAGTTCTCCTCCACTCTCGGTGAAGCCCTGATAGAAGCCCACGCCCACCATCACATACAGGAAGATGATGTAGCAAGCCACGAAGGCATCTCTCTTGCGGAAGTTACGGCGCTGTTGCAGCCACCATAACCTTAACAGTAATTTCAACATAATTCTTTCGTTTCATTGGTTTATGGATGCAAAGGTAAATAAAAAACTGAGAAATCTATGACAAAACGAAAGAAATAACTTAAAAATAACATTAGATAAGAAACAATTTACAAGAAGAACTGAGAAGTTATAAGAGAAAAAACAAAAAGCAGCATCTTCATCCCGAAGATGCTGCTCGTTTCTAACTAAAACTAACTCATGTATCAACTATTCTCCAATACTATTAAAACCTAAAAAACAATTCTATTTTACCGGCAAGATGTTACCCTCCTCATCATAGAAGAGAGGAGCCACCTTTACACTGCGAAGCCAGGTTGTATCATTAGATGGCACACAGTCGTGATGGAACAGATACCACTGTCCCTTATACTCACAGATGCTGTGATGGGTTGTCCAACCTACCACCGGCTCCAGAATAACACCCTTGTAAGTGAACGGACCATAAGGATTATCACCTACAGCATAGCAGAGATAATGGGTATCACCTGTAGAGTAGCTGAAGTAATACTTGCCCTTGTACTTATGCATCCAGCTAGCCTCGAAGAAGCGATGAGGATCATCGGCTGGCAATACCTTACCCTCCTCGTCAACAATGACAACAGGCTTTGGCATCTCAGCAAACTGCTGAACATCATCAGTCATCATGGCTACACGGGATGGCAACGGATTCTCCTTGCCTTCTGGAAGATGCTCATCCTTCAGTGCCTTGTTGTCCTTGTACCACTGAAGCTGACCGCCCCAGATACCACCGAAGTAGCAGTAAATCTTGCCATCATCATCCTTGAACACGCAAGGGTCGATGCTGTATGACTTGCGGATTGGGTCGGCATTCGGAACGAAAGGACCTTCAGGCTTATCAGCCACAGCCACACCAAGATGGAACACGCCATTATAATCCTTGGCAGAGAAGATGAGATAGTACTTGCCATCCTTCTCCACTACATCGTTGTCCCACATCTGCTTCTCAGCCCATGGCACATCCTTTACATCGAGAATCACACCATGATCGGTTACCTCACCTTCCATCACATCGTCCATAGAGAGAACATGATAGTCTTTCATCTGGAAGTGACCGCCATCATCGTCGAAGCTTTCGCCGCTATCCCAGTCATGAGATGGGTAAACATACAGGCGACCGTTAAACACATTGGCAGATGGATCTGCCATATAATCCTTTGGGAACAAATATCTTGCTTTCATTGTTATCTTATATTTAAAGAGATTAATGATATTATCTTAAGAGATTCAATTTGAAGAGATCTTATTTAAAGAGATTGACGATTTCCTTCACCACTGGCTTCACCTCGTTGTTGCGGTCGATGAGCAGCGGATAGTTGGTTCTGCCTGGGATAGGCCAGCCATTCAACCAAGAGTGACCATCGTTGACACCCCAGAAGGTAACACGACTGATGACATCCTTGTGACGCTCTACAATCTTGAAGAGATCGAGATAACGCTGGTTGAAGAGTTTCTGCGCCTTCTTGTTAAGTCCCTTCACGTATGGATTGTACTTCTTCTGAAGTTCAAACTTCTGGCTGATTTCCGCACCGCCGAATCCTTCCGGATTAGGAAGCATGTTCATATCCAGCTCAGTCAGCATCACCTTGACATCTTCACCTGCAAAAGCCTCGATGCTCTTCTCATACTCAGCATAATCAGGATAATCATAACCATTGTGGCTCTGCATACCTACAGCATCGATACGGAGACCCTTCGCCTTCAAATCGCGAACCAGCTTGCAGATAGCCTCTCGCTTGGCTGGCTTCGAAGTAGAATAATCATTATAGTAAAGCTCTACGTTAGGGTCAGCCTCATGCGCAAAGCGGAAAGCCAGTTCGATGAACTCCGGACCGATAATCTTATAATATAGAGACTTGCGGTAAGAGCCATCATCCTCGAAAGCTTCGTTCACAACGTCCCATCCCTTTACTCTACCTTTATAATGAGTAACCACATTCATGATGTGATTATACATTCTGCCGATGAGCACTTCACGGCTTACCAGATTACCCTTATCATCGGTAAACATCCACTTAGGTGGCTGAGAATGCCAAACCAGACAATGACCTATCAAGGTCTTACCGTTCTTCTCTGCCCAGTCAGCCAGCTTATCGCCATCGGTGAAATCAAAACGATTCACCTCCGGATGATTTTCCTCGCCCTTCATACAGTTCTCGGCAACCACCTGGTTAAACTGTTTCTTCACTACTTCCTCACCTGCCGGGTCTTGTCCGTCTGCCAGAGAAGTATTAACGGCTGCACCAACCAGGAAATATTTGCCCATGGCCTCCTGGAATGTTGGGATTGTCGTATTATTATTGCCTTTCTGGGCAAAAGCTGCAGAAGCAAGCATCAAGCCCAAGGCAAAAGTCGATATTTTCTTCATATCTAATTTATATTTTTCTCAATTTTAAATGTTACTTTTTCTGTTTGTGCCGAGCCTCAATCTTCTTGTTGATATCATCGATAACCGCATCTGTCAACTCATACTTCGAGATAATGAAGATGGCGAGCAGCAACAAGGCAGCAGGAATGACACATACCAACCAGAGAATACCCTCCTGAGCCTCAGGAGTCTGCTCCACGGCCTTCGGATTGTAAGCCACGTAAGCAAGGATGGCTGGAGCCACCACACTACCCAAGGTCATACCCGCCTTGAAGAAGATGCCCGTCAAGGCATTCACGATACCTGCAATACGCTTGCCACTCTTATACTCTCCATAAGAGATAACCTCAGGAACAAGAGCCCACATATAACCCGTAGCTACAATAACACCCGTTGACTTAACAAACTGGGCGATATAGACGAGCATCATACTTGGCTGCTCCATCTTTGCTACCAGATAAAGGAATGCCATACCCACGATGGCGATGCCCAGGAACACATAGAACATGTTCTTCTTGCCGATTGCCTTCTTAATCATAGGCACCAGTGGCATGAAGATGAACGATGGTGCCGAACCCAAACCCATGAAGATGGAAAGCTGCTCGGAGGTTCCGTGAAGGTTGCTGTTCATGAAGTAAGCTCCTGCCGCATTGCCGATAGACATCATGGCGAAGGCGGTGATGAAGAAGAAGGCTATGATACGCAAAGGACGGTTGTGGAAAAATTCCATCCAAAGGTCGCTTATCTTCACATTGGCACTCTCCTCGGCATTCATTACCACACGCTCCTTACACTGTGAGAAACAGAAGAGGAGCAACAACAAACCAATGACGGCATAGATGGTCATGGTGGTAAACCAAGCCACCGGATCCTTAGGCAAACCATCCGACTGCTGGTCGGTAAAGTATGCGATGAGCAATGGAAGGCCTGAGCCTACAGCCAAACCGCCACAGTTTGCCATAAACATACGAACTGACGTCATCACCGTGATTTCATCGGTATCACGAGTCAGCGATGAGTTCAAGGCTCCATAAGGTACATTGATAAATGTATAGAGCAATGTCATGGCAATGTATGTGATATAGGCATAGAGCAGGGATGGTGCAAAGCCATTCCAGAAGCAGAGGATGGCAAAGCCCGAAAGTGGGATTCCTACGAATACCAGATAAGAGCGATACTTACCCAACTTAGGATTGTGCTTATCTATAAGGGTACCTACAATAGGGTCCCAAATCACATTTGCAACATTTCCTACCGTAAACATCACGGAAACGTCAACTGCATCGAGTCCGTAGATATCGGTATAGAAGAACAACAAATACATACATGTTGTCTGGAAGATGAGGTTTTGTGCCAAGTCACCAGAACCGAATCCGATGCGCTGCAACCAACTCAATTTGTAGAATCCCTTAGATTCCTGTGAAGTCTTTTCCATATCTTTATTCTTTTATTTCAATTTTTCTGCGGCAAACTTGCCCATAGCTTCATATCCCTTAGGGTTGAGATGCAACCAGTCGTCTGAATATTCAGCCTTCAGGCGCTGAGGGTCTTTCGGGTCACGGGTTAATTCATCGAAATCGATGACCTCATCAAAGGCACCGCTCTTTCTAATCCATTCGTTCACGGTTTGGCGCATTGCCTCATGCCAGAAAGAATACCATCCGTTGCCCTTGGTTGGGGTGATCGTTCCGCCATATACCTTGATGCCTTTAGCCTTGGCTTTTGCTATCAGCACCTTGTAGCAAGCTATCAGGGTATCTGTTACATGTTCATAATTTCCTCCGCAGCAACCGATATCGTTGGTTCCTTCGAAGATGATGAGCTTATCCACACCTGTCTGTCCCAGGATGTCACGGTCGAAACGTTTCATGGCTGGTTCGCTCAATCCGCCTTGCACCACGCAGTTGCCACCGATACCGAGATTCAATACACCGTATGGCCTCTCTGCATTCAGGGCATCCGAGAGGAAATCGGTCCATCGGTTCTGATGGTTGGTGGTACTTCCACGGCCATCGGTAATAGAGTTTCCGAGGATAGCCACCACAGGGGTAGCCTTATCGGTCTTCACATCAATGGCTGAAAGATTGTACCAGTGATCCACCTCCTCGCCATCATCAAAACTCTTATCCATCGGTTTAGGAGTACGATGCAAACCGTTTACTATATAAGATGTGGTACGTGAACCACGATGGGATGTTGCATTCACTGGAGTCTGCTTGCCATAGTCGATGGTAATCGTGAGGCGCTGTCCACTCTTCAAGGCATATTTCAAATCATCAGAGAAGATAGCCTTGCCAGGAGCAATGGTTACATTCTTCTTGCCATTAAACTTGAGATACTTCACGGTCTTACCATTCACAAACCAGTTACTGTTCTTATCGGTATCTGCAATATACACCGATTTGATTTCCACCGGTTCCTTGCTCTGCTCATTGCTGAGCTTCACTCTGAGGTCCTCTCCGCCAAAGGAAACATGAACCACCTGTCGGCAAGAGCGGTTGCTCAAGCTTTTCTTAGGCATATCTCCTTTGCCAGTCCATTCCACTGCAGTAGCCCAAGATCCTTTCCATACCTTTTGGGCAAAAGCTACAGAACTTGACGCAGCCAACACGAGTGCCAAAGATAAGATTTTTATAGCTTGTTTATTCATCGTTATTATGATGCCTTTAATGTTTCTATTGTTGTTGACGATGCAAATTTACTAATAAATTATGAAATAACAGGTATTTTATAGTTACCATTACTTTTCTATTTGTTTCATACTCACAAAAATGGCACAAAAAGATAAAGAAACAAAAAGAAACGAAACATATTGTTGCATTAGAATTTGTTTCTTTCATTGTTTTTTGTTACTTTTGCAGCCGTAATAACCTATTTTAAATAAGAAACGGACAAAAAATATGAAGCATATCAGACATTACCTCACAGCACTCTTCGCTATTGCCTTATCGCTTATGGTATGGGCCGACAGTGGTGAACTCTTCACTTCGGGCAAGCTATCCAGTTCGCTTATCAACTGTATTGTGCAAGACAAGTATGGCTATATCTGGGTGGGCACGGAATACGGACTCAGCAAGTTCGACGGCTACCGCTTTACCAACTATCTGCACAACGAAGAAGACACAACCTCCATCACCGACAATATTATCTCCGACCTTCTGGTAGATAAGAAAGGTAACCTCTGGATTGGTTGCGCCAAGGGATTGATGCGCTATAATTATGAGACGAACAATTTCTCCCGTCTCCAGTTTCCTGATGGCAGAAAGCCACGCATCTATTCGATGGTAGAAAGCCATCGCGGCGATATCCTGCTGGGCACTGCAGGTTACGGTCTCTACTCCGTGAAGAACAACGGCATAGAGAAAACGGCAAACAACAGATTCACCATCAGATGGGAAAGAGCATACGCCGAGCGCGACTCGGATGTATTCTTCACCCATATCTACGAAGACAAGCACCACTATCTCTGGCAGAGCAGTCACCTGTTAACCTTCACCCGATTCATCGAGAAGCAAGGCAAGGTGCAGCGCAAAGACTTCAAATCGCCATACGGAGCCCCTGTGGAATTCATCCAGCATCGCCCGCAAGCCATGCTCATCGTCTGCATGTATGGCATCATCTACTATGACTATCGAACGGGGCGTATAGCCGATGCCGGTTACGACCTGGGTACTTTCAAGAATCATGTAACCATCAACAATGCCACCTTCGACCACGATGGCAACCTCTATATCAGCACCTCAGAACATGGAGCCCTGATTATCAAGAAGGGAAGCAACAAGGTGGAACAGCTGGAAAACAGCAACAGCAATTTCAATCTTTCCACCGCCTTCGTCAACGATATCATCGAAGACAAGGACAACAACCTCTGGATAGGCTGTTACAAGAAAGGTCTCTATCTGCTCAACCAGCGCCAGCAAGCCTTCAGCAGCTGGAGTTTCTCGGCACAGAACTACATCATCGGCAGCAGCGTTTCTTCCATCGCCTCTGGCGAGAATGGCGAAACATGGTGTACGGTGCAAAACAGTGGCGTATTCTGTTTTGATGCTTCTGGAAAGATTATCGCCCACCCTACCTCGCCAGCAGGCACCTGCATCATCTACAAAGACCGCCAGGGTGCATACTGGATCAGCAACGGAAGTGCGCTCTACAGCTACAATCCGCATACGGGAACCTATCAGGAAAAGCTCACCTTTACCAGCGCAGGTATCTACTGCATGACAGATGACAACCAGGGCAATCTCTATATCTCTGTATATAGCAAGGGCCTATATATATATAATGTGGAAAGCGGAAAGGTTACCGTACTCAATATGCGACAGAGAGGAAACAAGGGATTCCTCTGCAACGACTGGGTGCGCAGCATGGCATTCGACCATACCGGTCATCTGTGGATAGGTACTTCAAATGGCGTTTCCTGCCTCAACACGAAGACACTCAGCTTCAAGGACTTCGGATGGAATAACATTCTGAAAGACAGACAGGCGAATGGCATCTGCGAAGGAAAGAACGGCAATATGATTATCGGAACGGAAGAAGGACTCTATCTTTTCGACCGAAAGAACAACAAGACCCTTGCTCTCCCTCACGCCGAAGTTCTGAAGGGAAAGCAGGTGTGCAGCATCATCAAAGACCATCAGGGCGACTTGTGGATAAGCACCACCATGGGCATCTGGCAGTATGACCAGAAGAACAGACAGTTTATCGGGCACATCAATGGCAACGGACTCACCACCCGTGAATACGTGCTGGGTTCCTCCATGCATACCGCCAGCGACCTCATCGCCTTCGGAACAAGTGACGGCATCACCACTTTCTATCCAGATGTAGTGAGAGCCAAGAAGATGGAACTGGGAGATGTACACCTCACCAACTTCATCATCGACGGCAAGCCAATCAACTGTCTGACGGATGAGTTCACTATACCATACGAGGAGAATTCGTTCACGCTGGAGTTCTCGCTGCTCAACTACAGGAACACCGACAACATCAGCTTCCAATATCGTATCAACGAGGGAAAATGGAACAGCACCAACGAAGGCTCCAACGCAGTATCATTCAACAAGTTGAAACCGGGCAGCTACACCCTGGAGGTAAGAGCCATGAGCAATGGCAACTTCTCCAAGAAGTCAACCATCATCCACATCAAGGTGTGCGACCCTTGGTATGCTTCCACCTGGGCATTTCTCCTCTATTTCCTGACAGCAGCAGGCATCATCCTGTATATCATCTACCGATATGAGCGCCATCGCAAGGAAGACCTGGAGGAAACCAAGATGCAGTTCCTCATCAATGCCACCCACGATATCCGTTCACCGCTGACATTGATTATGGGACCACTCAACAAGTTGAAGACAAGAATCACGGATGCCGAAAGCAAACAGGATATCGATACCATCGACCGCAACGCCCAGCGCCTGCTGCTTCTGGTAAACCAGATACTCGACGAGCGAAAGATAGACAAGGACCAGATGCACCTGCATTGCCAAAAGACCGACCTCAAGGAGTTCCTGCGTGGCATCATGTCACTCTACAACTTCAATGTCCAGGAGCGCAGCATCACTCTTAGCCTGAAGGAAGACGAGAGTCTGAAGGAGGAAGGTAACCTGCAAGTATGGATAGACCGCATCAACTTTGACAAGGTTATTTCCAACCTTCTCTCCAACGCCATGAAATATACTTCAGACGGTGGCGAAATTACGCTTATCATAGGAAAGAACAAAGAAAGTGCCATCATCAAGGTAGAAGATACAGGCATCGGACTGAAGGAAGAAAAGACCGACCGTCTCTTTGAACGCTTCTACCAAGGCAATAACAACAGCGACATCCATATCGAGGGAACCGGAATTGGTCTGAACCTCTGCAGAGCCCTCGTCAAGATGCATGGAGGAACTATCAGAGCCTACAATCGCACTGACGGAATCAAGGGTTCTTGCTTCGAGGTAAACATTCCGTTGGGCAAGGAACACCTCAAACCAGAGGAGATTCTGCAGGAGGATGGCACAAAAACTGCCGAATCCACCGGTAAAAGAACGCAAGCCAACCGCAATTTCAATATCCTGATAGTAGATGACGATGCAGAGATTGCCCATTATATCAAGACCGAACTGAGCGACTGGTACCGATTTGACCATGCCCGCAACGGCAAGGAGGGCCTCAAGATGTTGCTCACCGGCAAATATGATCTCGTGATAAGCGATGTGATGATGCCGGAAATGGATGGTGTTACCATGCTCAAGAAGATTAAAGGTAACTCTAACGTAAGCGACATACCGGTCATCCTGCTCACCTCCAAGAGCGAGGTAGAGAACCGACTAGAGGGATTGCGCAAGGGTGCCGATGCCTTCCTGGCTAAACCTTTCAATATGGAAGAGCTGCATATTCTCATCGACAATCTGGTAGATAATGTCCGACGCATCCGTGGCAAATACAGCGGTGCGCAGGGACAGAAGGCTAAGATTGAGCAGATACAGGTAAAGGGCAATAACGACGCTCTCATGGAAAGAGTGATGAAATATATGAACGAGCACCTCGCCGACCCTGACCTCAACGTTGAAAAACTGACAGAGGATGTAGGCATCAGCCGTGCCCAACTGCACCGTAAGCTGAAAGAAATAGCAGGTGTCTCTGCCGGTGAATTCATCCGTAACTTACGATTAGAACAAGCTGCACGTCTTATTGAAGAAGGGCAGATCAACATCACGCAAGTAGCTTATTCCGTGGGATTTAGCAATCAGACTCACTTCTCTACAGTGTTCAAGAAACACTATGGCATGTCACCAAGTGAATATGCTGAAACAAAGAGGAATGAGAAATAAACAACAAATTAAAGAAAATAAGGTATTTTTTCGTATCTTTGCAGCAGAAACAATAATAATACAAACTAACGATCTGCAAAGATATGAAGAAATACCTTATTTTATTATTTACGGTACTTACATCACTCCATGTTTCTGCACAGAGTGATGGCTCACAGTTATGGCTAGGAAAGCAGTATGCCAACTCATGCCAAGTCATCTCACAGTTGCCCGATGATGCAACAGCCAAGATTGCCAAGCAGGAGTTGGAAAACAACTGGCGTGGCAAGAATGTTGAGCTAAAGATTGACAAGGCTCTGAATCTTGGCGAGGGCTATAACATCTATGCCCGTCCAGCACAGCAAGGCGACAACATTCAGTATGAAGCAACCATCACCGCCAGCAATCCTATCGGTTTGCTCTACGGTGCCTACGAGCTGATTCGACTTCAGAACACCGATGCCTACAACACAGGTAGCGGTAATCAACAGAACTTCAGCAAAGCCATTGATGAAACAGAGAAACCACAAGTGGGTCTCCGCATCCTCAACCATTGGGATAATCTCGATGGCAGCATCGAACGTGGCTATGCCGGCAAGAGCATCTTCAAATGGGAAGAAATCAAACTCGGCAAAAACGGCAAGGGTGGCAGCATCAGCAAGAGTCTTCACGACCGTCTCATCACCTATGCCCGTGCCAACGCATCGCTCGGTATCAACGGAAGCGTACTGAACAATGTTAATGCATCGCCTAAGATGATGACGGCGGAATATATCAATAAGGTGAAGGTCATCGCCAACATCCTGCGTCCTTACGGCATCCGAGTGTATCTCAGCATCAACTTTGCTTCTCCTATGGCATTGGGCTATACCAAGACTGCAGACCCATTGGATAAAAAGGTACAACAGTGGTGGAAGAAGAAAGCAAAGGAGATTTATGCTGCCATTCCAGACTTTGGCGGATTCCTGGTAAAAGCTAATTCTGAAGGACAACCTGGTCCTGGCGATTACCACCGCACTCATGCCGAGGGAGCCAACATGCTTGCCGATGCCGTCAAACCATACGGTGGCATTATCATGTGGCGAAGCTTTGTATATGGTGCTAATCATAAAGGCGAAGACCGTGTAAAGCAAGCTGTCAGCGAATTCAAAGGCATGGATGGAAAGTTCCGTGACAATGTAATCCTCCAGTCAAAGAACGGTCCGCTCGACTTCCAGCCTCGTGAACCATACGCTCCTATCTTCGACAACATCAGACAGACACCTCAGATAGCAGAACTTCAGATTACCCAGGAATATCTCGGACAGTCTAAACACCTCACCTATCTCGCCCCAATGTGGAAGGAATTCTTCGGATTCGTCAATCCAAGCAAACTCGTAGGTATCTCTGGCGTAGCCAATATCGGTGATGATGCCAACTGGTGTGGTCATCCTTTCTCACAGGCAAACTGGTATGCTTTTGGCCGATTGGCATGGAATCCTTCGCTTACAGCCGAAGAGATTGCTCATGAATGGCTCGTACAGACCTATGAGAACCAGGACGAGAAGTTCACCAAACCTGTGGAGATGATGATGATGACCTCTCGCGAAGCCTGCGTCAACTATATGATGCCATTGGGCTTGCACCACATCTTCAAGTTCGACCACCATTATGGTCCGGAGCCGGATGGTTTCATCGCCAGCTATCCATTGGAGTGGTGCCCTGTTTATTATCACAAGGCTGATGCCAAGGGTATCGGTTTCGACCGTTCATCCAAGGGAACAGATGCCGTTGGCCAGTATCCAGAGCCTTATCGCAGCCAGTATGACAACATCGAGACTTGCCCAGAAGAATATCTCCTATGGTTCCATCATGTAGCTTGGAATTACAAAATGAAATCAGGAAGCACCCTCTGGCAGGAGCTTTGCATGAAGTACAACATGGGTGTAGCGATGGTTGAAGTATATCGCGACTTCTGGCACACCTCAGCCAAACAGTATATGAAGGGGCATGAGCAGGAATGGCAGCATACCGACTCGCTTCTCAACGTGCAGCTTGAGAATGCGAAGGAATGGCGCAACACCTGCCTGAAATACTTCCAGACCTTCTCGAAGATGGAAATCCAATAAAAGCGGAAACAAGGAATATCGAATATCTATCAGCAAAAACAAGATACTATCAAAAGAAAAAGGTGTGTCCTCGCTTGCCCGATATGTGGGGCAAGAAGGATACACCTTATTATATATATTGTATGATGCATCTTTTGAAGAGACCTATGCATCATTTTTCTTATAAAGACCTATTGCATCACTTTCTTTCCATCCTTGATGACGATACCATGATAGCTGGAGTCAACCTGCTGACCATTGATGTTGAAAGTCTTGGCAGAACGATACTTGGCTGGAATAGCATGTATAGGAGTAATGCCGGTAGTTGTCCACGAATCATCGGCAATGCCCTCGCCTACAGAAGCCAGTTTGCCATCAGCTATGGTAAGCATATAACTGTTGGCAGTTCCCTCTGGAGTACGAATCAGACGCCAGTCAGTATCCTTGTCACACTTAGAGGCAACATACACTCTGTAATCACCATCCTTCAAGGTAGAAGGCAATTTCAGCACACCTCCAACTTTCACAGCATCACTACCGCTATTCACATAATAATAGGTAATCGCCTTATCTACATGAGCAGATTGAATTACATTCTTTACACCATCAGAAGATTCCAGAATCACAGCGATATCACCAGAGATGTTATCACCCGTCTGATTATAGATCTTACCCGGCTGCACATTCAGCAAGGAAGCCACCTTGCTGGCTTTCAATCCTTCATCAGCATAAAAACGGGACTCATATTGAAGACAGGAAGCAGGCGAAATGCCTATCAGCATATCCTGACCTTCGCTGAACTGAAATCCTGTAGGATTCAGGAGAGCTATGTCGAAGTAACCATTTCCGCCTTTTGGTCCCCATCCCCAGTTGATGTGAACCATACCCTGCTTGTCATATCCATCAAGCACGAAGGCATGACCGCCATTTCTTTCATCATCACCCGTATAATAGATAGGACGGTTCTGATTCAATTCCGTATAGATATACTTCATCCATTCGGCAGCCGAATAGAAAGAACGGTTCAGCCAGTTGATATTCTCATTATAGCAGAAATAATTGATTAAGCCATAACGCGCTTCCCTTGACATGGCACCAGAACCAGACTCAGTATATTGCATATCTACGGAAACACCTACAGCAGCCATCAGGGTTGCCACAGCATTTCCCTGCACCTCAGTATAATCTTTCTTACTTTCATAGTCTTCCAACATATTCTCCCAGTCGAAAGTGGTGTTTGCGAAATCACAACTCAGCAATCTACCATCTCCCACGGCTGGGGTAAAGCTATACTGATGACTGCCCTTTCCCCTTACAGGATACTTGTGATAATACATGATTTGGGATAAAGCCGTAGCCACGCATCCCGAAGGATAAGCCTTGTTTTTAGAATTGGTAGGACAAAGATTATTGAATGGTTTGTCCTGCGCCCAGAGCGTCTTGCAGAGAGGTTCTACCGCTTCCTTGAAATCGCCCGAAGGAATCACCAAAGCTCTTGTTACGGCAGAGCCTTTCTGCAAATCAGCCTTCATGGATTCAGATGCAGCACAAAGATACCATGCCAAAGAACTATTGGCAGAAGCATCGAAAGGAGAGTCTGCATAACCGATCACGGCATCGAAAGCATCATCATTGCTTACTACTACAAAGCGGCTATCGTCTCCCAATACTGTATAGGTATCAGAAGCCTGCAAGAGCCTGAGCGTCAGTTCTGCCTTACCACGAGTCTGTGACTGCATTGTCAACACAGAAGAAGCAATGGCTTGCTTCTCATCCATCGTTCTCTCCTTAGCCTCAACACCGCTGAGAAAGAGAGACGCTACTAAAGCTAAAGTAAAATATCTTTTCATAGGCCAAAAAATGAAAAAAGCCAGATGGGTACTGTCCCATCCGGCTTTCTTGTTATATTAAATTAAAGAGCTGGCTTCTCGTCAAATACAAAGACATCGTCAAATGTTCCGAAAGAACCGGTATTAGGTATGAAATTATACATAGCCATAGTTACCACGCCAGTTTCTGGATCATAAGTACCAGCAACACCAGAACCAGAGCCATCAGCTGCAGCATCACCTTCGGCATTACCGATTACATATACTGCGCCATAAGAAGGATGATTCCAAGCTGGCTGTGGAGCTACGATTACATTATTGTCCTTATCGATAGAGAATACTATATCATACTCATATCCGTTCGCAGGATCAGCAGGAACCATAAACTTACCAGCACCAATCATATAGCAAGGAGTCTGGATTTGGAAACCAAGACCATTAGCTACGTATGTACCAGTGTAAGACTGATAACGGGTGATGGTATAATCAAGTACGGTTGCAGCATAGTAATACTTCTCTGCATCAGTAATGGCGATACGAGTTTTCTCTGATGTACCTGTTGCGATATCAAAAGAAACCTTTACCTCTGCTGTCTTCTGACCAGCAGCAAATGAAACGGTTGCAGGAACGGTAAACTTCTCATTACTACTAGACAGACCTACTGTCTGAGCCTCTGTAGAATCTACACGAGACACCTTGAATGTAAAGCTCTGCTCTGCAGTTGGCAAGAAAGATTTAGCTGTAGAGCCTTCACTTACCAGGAAAGCATTACCACCCAACTCTGTCTTAGAAGTTGGAGTATATTCATATTCATCTGTACAAGAGCTCAAACCGAGGGTAAGAACACCGAGCAGTGCTATAAATGTATATTTAAAAAACTTGTTCATAACTTTTTTAATCTTTTATATAACGATTCGTGTTATTACTCTGTCCAAAGTGGATACTTACCAGATGGGTCTGGGTTGTTCCATCCCTTAAGAGCTGTATTGTTCTCTGCCTCTGTACGATAGAAAAGGAAGTTGGTTGTAGCAGGGCGGCCATTTGTATTGATGCGAGCACCTACAGAATGGTTTGTGCCATGATAACCACGAGTCAAAGAGTAGTTCAAACGCTTCATATCGAAGAATGTGATACCCTCACCCCAAAGATCGATACACTTCTGGAAGTAGATTTCCTTGATGATATCCTCCTTGCTTGTTGCCTTGCAAGTATATTTAGGGTCACGAGTCTTCATGAACAACTCCAAGAGTTCCTTACCCTTTGCTGCATCCTGCTGTGCAGCTGCCTCCATGCGGATGTAGTACATCTCCTCTACACGCATTACAGGGAATGCTGTAGCAGCTGCAACAGATGGAGCATCCATCTCACCCTGGTTAGGACGGAACTTGACAGATGCCATAGGAGGCATTGAAGCACCATAAGTCTTATTGACAAATGAAACCTTGTTTGCGATTGGAGAACCCGCTGGTGCTACCCACTCCAACTTACGGAAGTCGGTATCATTCAGACGATTATAAGCCAATGTATCAATTCGGATATAGTCACCAGTACCTGCACCGCAATAACCGAAGGTCTGCTCGTTACACATAAATGATATCCAGTTGACGATACCTGTAGAAACTACAACATCCTCTGATGTCTGCTGAGAGCCCCACATGAAGTCTGCCAGGTTGTTGAAACCTGTAGTGGTGTTCAGGCACTGAGCCTGAGTCATAGGCTGTACAGAAGAAGTCTTGATAGCGTTCTCTGCTGCAGCCTGAGCCTTGGCATAATCGCCTTCCCACATATAGAGACGAGCCTCCAGACCATATACGCAGTCCAAGTGAGGCAAAGTCTTCTCTGTCTTTGTGAGCTTACCGATATTCTGCTCAGCATACTCCAAATCCTCCTTGATGAATTTGATCAAGTCCTCCTTCTTAACACGAGGATTGTTACGTGCATCAGCCTCAGCCATACCCTCCTTCACGATAGGCACAGTCAAGCCAGTAACATCATTACCATCGGCATTTACACCCTTTGTAACATCTGTTGGCAAGTACTCGTACATACGACCGAGGTCGAGATAAGCGAGCGCACGGAAAGCCTTGGCAGCTGCAATGTAACCCTTCTGCTCATCAGTAGCAGTCTCCTCATTGATAGTAGAGAGAACGTTATTGGCTGTCTGGATGAACTTGTAGTAGTATGTCCAGACGAAGTTTGAACGGGCTGCATCCTGGTTGATACCCTCATTCTCTGCCCATGGAGCAAACCAGTCGTAACCAGAGCCTGGTGTTACGAAAGGCTCAGTCAATGTGGCACGGATACGGATCATTGATCCGTAACCGAAGTTGAAGTGGTAGTTGTTTGGTGTATAGAATGTCTCGTTCAAGTTGTTGAAGAACGCTGGCATTGCCATCACCAATCCTTCTACGGCTGCAGCAGACTGGCTAACCTGCTCAGATGTTGCAATATCGGTAGGCTGGGTCTCGTCGATACATCCAGTGAATGTAGTAAGACTTGCAAAGGCCAAACCTACACCTAAGATTGAATTCTTTATCTTAATCATAATTGTATTCCTATATTATATAAGTTTAGAATGTAAGTGTGATACCACCAGTGATGGTACGTACGCCTGGATAATAAGAAGCGTTGGCAGCTGTCAAGCTGGTACGTGGGTCGAGACCCTGACGCTTTGACCATACCCATACGTTGTTAGCCTGAGCGTAGATGCGCAAGTTGCTCAAGTTGAGCTTGCTGATCCATGCCTTAGGGAAGGTATAACCCAAGTTGATGTTCTGGAGACTCAAGTAAGAAGCGTTTGTCAAGAAACGGTCTGACTGAGAAGCCATATATGTATCACCATACTGCAGACGTGGGATATTGCTGTTCTTGTTCTCAGGAGTCCAAGCCTTCAGGATATCCTCGTGGAGAGCCATACCACGCATAGACTTACCGCTTGCGCTCATTGCACTAGCATAGTCGTTATCGTAAATCTGACCACCGATCTGATACATGAAATCTACAGAGAAGTCGAAGCCCTTGTAAGAAACGCTTGTTCCGAAACCACCGAATACGTCTGCCAAAGCTGTACCACACAAGTAGTAATCAGACTCTGAAGAGTTCTTGGTTGTGGTCTGACCAGTAACATTACCATTCTCATCCTTCACATTCTTGTAATAGAGAGCCTCACCAGTCTCATGATCTACACCAGCATACTTGTGGAGGTAGTAAGTGTACATAGGCTCACCCTCACCGATGAAGTAACCACCGTTAGTATATCCCTGAACACCATCAACAGTCAAAGTCTTCTTTGCATCTGGCAAATAGCTTACGTAGTTGTGGTTGTAAGTGATATTCATATTGGCACTCCAAACGAAGTCTCTTGTACGGATGATGTCACCGTTCAAGGTCAACTCAAGACCATTGTTGATCATATCACCCACGTTGTCATAGTAACCGGTGTAACCGAATGACTGTGGCAATGAGAAGTTGAAGAGCATATCTGAAGTCTTACGAGAATAGAACTCGAAAGTACCGCTCAAACGGTTCTTGAACAATCCGAAGTCAACACCAACGTTGAACTCACCAGTTGTCTCCCAGGTAATCTTTCTGTTACCATAACGGCCTACAGGAACCAGAGATACAGAACCATTAGAGTTCACGATATCGTAGTTGGTAGAATAGTGGTAGTAACCCAAAGAAAGACTCTCGATGTTATCGTTACCTACCTGACCATAGCTTACCTTCAGTTTCAAATCATCAACCCAATCTACATTGAAGAACTTCTCCTTGTTGATTACCCAAGAAGCACCCAAAGAATAGAAGGTACCCCAACGGTTCTCCTTTGCGAAGCGTGAAGAAGCATCGCGACGGAGAGATGCATCGAAGAAATAGCGGTCATTGTAGTCGTACTGTACACGACCGAAGTAACCCTCGTTGTTATACTCACGGGTATAGGAGTTAGTATTCTTCAACAACACAGCACCAGCCAACTCATCGTTAGAAGGGCTATACTGATTGCTCTTGCTACCATAGAGGTAAGCATAGCTCTGGTTGTAGTACTCATGACCGAGCATCAAAGCTACAGAGTGCTCACCGAACTCATGAGCCCAGTTCAAACGCTGCTGCAGGTTATAGTTGAAGTATCTTTCATGATACTTGTAAACCATACCATTAGATGATGCATACTGACCGAAGTAAGGGTTTGTTGTGCTTGTTGTACGATACTCATCTACATAAGCATTGTTGATAGATGTGAAGGTAACATCCAAAGGCAAGCGAACCTCTACGGTACCCTGCATATTGAAGTTGTTTCCTTCTATCTTATACTTGTCAAGCTGATTAGCAGCAAGAGGGTTAGACTGTGCAATATAAGCACGCTTCTGACCATTGATAGAACCATCACCATAGTCATACAACTTTGTACCACTAGCCTCGTGCATCATGATGTTGCCCTGAGCGTCGCGGATATAAAGAGGATAGATAGGAGCCATTGCTACGAATGTGAACACGTTGCCAGATGAACCAGATGAACCCTCATCACCCACACCAGACTGATTGTTGGCATAGTGAGCGAAGTTGACATTAGCACCAACCTTCAACCAATCCTTGATCTTGTACTCAGACTTCAAACGAGCAGAATAACGCTCGAAACCAGAACCGAAGGTAATACCCTCATTGTTCAAGTAGTTGAAAGAGAGCATGAAGTTACCCTTCTCATTAGCACCCTGTGCAGAGACGTTATACTCCTGGCGGAGGCTATTGCGGAACATGGCATCTACCCAATCATCAGCTGTAACATAATACTGCTGACCATTGTTAGATACTACACGACCCATAGTAGCATTAGGGTTCAACTTACCGTTGGTACCAATCAGCACCTCACCTGCAGGAGCCTGGAATACGCTCATACCCAAACCGAAAGCATTATCTGCAGTCAGATTCTTGTTAGCCCAAAGGTTTGCATTATTTGCATCATACTTCAAAGTATTCAAAGCATAATTGTTCAATGCAGTGTACCAAGTCTCGTAGTAACCAGCAGCATTGTTGATATACTTGTAATCTGGCACTGCGCGAGAGTTAGAACCCCACTTAGCATCGAATGTAATAGAAGAAGAACCTGTCTTACCAGTCTTGGTTGTAATCATCACAACACCATTGGCACCACGTGCACCATAAAGAGCAGAAGAAGCAGCATCCTTCAATACAGTAAGGCTCTCAACATCGTCTGGGTTGATAGTGTTCATATCACCGTCATAAGGCACACCATCAACAACAATCAATGGGTCTGTACTAGCATTGATAGTACCGATACCACGAATACGAATTTTTGAGCTCTCGCCTGGACGACCAGAAACCTGAGTCATCTGTACACCGGCAACCTTACCCTTCAAAGACTCAACTGGGTTAGAAACCTGAGCCTTACCAATTTCGCCAGCACCTACTACCGCAGCAGATCCTGTGAAAGCTGAACGCTTCTGAGTACCGAAGGCTACGACCATCACCTCATCAAGGCTATGCTCGTCTGGATCAAGAACAATCTTCATGTTTTTGCCTGCCTTAACATGAGCAGGATTCATACCGATGTATGTGATTTCCAGCTTAGCTCCGGCAGGAGCGTTCAATGAGAAGTTACCATCAATGTCGGTAACCGTACCTGTGTTAGTGCCTGCAACCTTGATAGAAGCACCGATAACTGGGCTTCCGTCCTCAGAAGAGGTCACGTGACCAGAGATTTGACTTTGTGCAAAAGCCATGCTCGTACTGAGAGCAAGACCTGCAACTACTGTCATGAGTCTTTTTTCCATAAATCTCTCTCGTTTTAAATAAATGAATATATAATGTTTATAATTTCTTTCTCTCAACTTTTTCTTATATGATCACTCACAAGGAGTTATCATCATCTTTTTGCCCCCTCCTCTTGCCCCGAGGTGGAGGAGTTCGCTTTTTATACCTTATATTATATAAGGGTCTGTAAGTCTAAAACTTACTTAATTTTAAAGAATATTTTTAATCAGGTGCAAAATTAAGCATTATTTAGGAAACCACCAAACTTTTTTCAGAAAAAGTTGCACTTCACCCTGCATTTTGTTATAAAAATCCAGTTTTTATGCACTTTTTCTTATAAAATGTAAAGAAACGGACGACAGTTCATATAAAAACTGTCGCCCGTTCAGGATTTTAGCTTTCTGTCTCCAGCTCCTTTCCGAGAACAAAGAGCATAGAGCATATAGAGAGGAATATCCAGTATCTTGGAATCCTCATTTCTATTGTATGGCAGAAAACAGGATTGGAGAGACCACTTGGGGAATTATCAGCCTGTTTTACAAAAGAAGCTAAAAATCAAAGGATTACGTATGAAAAATCACATTTTTCTAGGGAATCATCCTAGATACTCCCACATTTTTCGGGGGAATAGTATGGTTTTCCTACACATTTTTCGGGGGAATGTTGGAAAAAGCTTGTCTTTTAAGCATTTTTAGATTTTAGCTTTCAGTCTCCAGCTCCTTTCCGAGAACAAAGAGCATATAGAGAGGAATATTCAGCATCTTGGAATCCTCATTTCGCTCGTATGGCAAGAGGCTGGTACGGATAGCCCACTTGGGTGAATACTTCTCCCGGTATAATTTCAGGCTCTTAGCATTCATGGTTACTCCAGCCTTTGCCTCCAAAGGATAAACATCCCAGCCATCAGAAAGGAGGAAATCAACCTCGGATGTGGCTGAAGAAGACCAATAGTAATTGGCCTCCAGGGTATCTGAGAAACTTTGAAGTTCCTGACAGACATACTGTTCCGTCAATGCCCCCTTAAATTCCTCAAAAATTCTGCTACCTTCAAGTATGACTTTCGGGGAGACTCTGCTCATGGCTCTCAAGAGTCCTACATCGAGTAGGAACACCTTAAAGGATTTCAGATCAGCATAAGCCGAAATAGGAATATCTGGCTTGCTTACATTGTGGGTTCTGATGATTTCACCAGCATCACAAAGCCACATAATAGCATCCTCATATTCTCTTGCCCTGGCTCCCTCTCTCACCAGTCCATAAACAAACTTCTTGTTTTCCTTGGCTAACTGAGAAGGAATACTATTCCAGATATAGCGGATTTTCTCTACCATTGGTTTAGGAGCATGCTTGGAGAAGTCCTTCTGATAGGCTGCTATCAGTTCCTGCTGGATGCGATTTACCTTATTATAGTCTTTGCTATCCAACCACTCCATCACAACAGCTGGCATTCCACCTATTATCATATACTTTTTCAGGTAATCGGTAAGCCGCTCCGTAAAAGCCCCTAGATTTCTATTTCCTTTGTCTATATAGTCAACCAGCATCTGCTCCCCGTTAGCTATCAGAAACTCCTTGAAAGACAAAGGATAGAGATGCAGGAAGTCTGTTTTGCCTACAGGGAAGGAAGTTCCTTCGTGCAGGGCTATACCCAGCAAAGAACCAGCACAGCAAATAACATACTCGGGTGCCTCCTCGCAGAAATATTTCAGAGAAGTAAGAGCCCTAGGCATTTCCTGCACTTCATCGAAGATGATGAGAGTCTGCTCAGGCTCTATGACTTTGCCATTATAAATGGAGAGTTGTTCTATAATACGCTGCGGTGACAGGTCGCCGGCAAAGACTTCTCCGAGCACATCACTCTGCTCGAAGTTGATATAGCAAATGTCTTTAAAGTACTTTCTGCCGAATTCTTTCAGCAGCCAGGTTTTACCCACCTGTCTTGCACCCTCTAAAACCAGAGGCTTTCTGCCATGGCTTTCTTTCCATTTCAGCAACTGAGAAATAAGCAATCTTTCCATATTTTCGTATTTTTTCTGCAAATATACTAATAAACAGCGGATTACGAAAGAAAAATCACATTTTCCGAAGGAGTTTTAAGGATATTTATCACATTTTCCGAAGGAGTTTAAAGAAAGTTTCCTTTATAGGGGGAAAGTTTTTGAGAAAAGTTTCCCCCTATAAAGGAAATATCTTATGATTTTTCTTCCTTTATAAAGGAAAATGTTGTATCTTTGCACCCAGATTAACATAAAACGGAAGATATGGACAAGAGAATAGCAAAACTGCTGATAGCGGAGAACCAAAGGATGATTCAGAATGTGGAGATGGTGAAAAGAAACATCAGCTTCGAATCTCATTCTAACTATGTGCTGGTAGGACTAAGAAGAGCCGGTAAGTCTTACTTGCTATATCAGCGTGCCCAAGAGATGATAGCTCAGGGACATCTGCCAGAGGAAATCCTTTACTTCAATTTTGAGGACGACCGATTGGAAAATCTCCAGCTTTCCGACCTGGATGCCATCAAGCAGGCTTACGAGGAGATGTATGGGCATCAGCCGATCTTCATGCTCGACGAGATACAAATCATTGATGGGTGGGAGAAATTTGCACGCAGACTTGCTGACCAGAAATATAGAGTGTATATCACTGGTAGCAACGCCAAGATGCTGAGTAGCGAGATTTCTACTACGCTTGGTGGCAGATATATGGTGCAACCCGTTTTTCCTTTCTCCTTTCAGGAATACTTGACAGCCCAGCATATCTCCTTGCCTGCGCAGTGGGAGTATCTGCAAAATTCTGACCTCAAGAGGGCTTTTCTGGAGTATTTTCATATTGGCGGTTTGCCAGAATTGGTGATTGTTGATAATCAGTTTAAGCGAGAGTGGTTGGGCAATCTATACAACAAAATTTACTTTGGAGATTTAATTACCAGATACGGAATTCGTAACCCTCTGGCGATGAAGACTTTGATACGTAAACTTTCTGAGAGCGTAAAGCAGCCACAGTCTTATAACAGACTGGCTAATCTGGTTTCTACTGTGGCTGGAAAGGTAAAGCAAGAGACGATAGTGGACTATCTGAGATATATCAAGGACACTTGCCTGGTCTTCTCCATAGAAAACATTTGCGCAAAATTACAAGATAGAATGTCGAACCAGAAGTATTACTTTATAGATAATGGTTTTCTGAGTCTATTCCTCTTTGATCCAGAAACATCTCTCTTGGAGAATCTGGTAGCCATTCACCTGCATGAGAAGTATGGGGAAGATCTCTTCTATTATCATAATAATGTGGAGGTGGACTTTTGTCTCTTTGAGCATCAATGTGCTTTCCAAGTGTCGTATAGTATCAAGGATGCTGCTACTCGAGAACGAGAATTGGGGGCTTTGAATGCTTATCAGAAGAGGTATCCAGGAAGTAGACTTTTTGTTATTACGATGGATGAAGAGGAGACGATAGAACTGGATGACTTGAAGATTGAAGTGATACCAGTATGGAAGTGGTTGCTTACTTTTTAAGCATTTTTAGATTTTAACTTTCAGTCTCCAGCTCCTTTCCGAGAACAAAGAGCATATAGAGAGGAATATTGAGCGTTTTAGCCTCGGCATTACGCTCGTATGGCAAGAGACTGGTACGGATAGCCCATTTTGGCGTTTTTTAGCCTCTTTCACGAAAGAGGCTAAAAATCAAAGGATTACGTATAAAAAAATCACATTTTCCTAAGGAGTTTTTGTCCAAATCCACACATTTTCCGAAGGAGTTTTACTGCGTTTGATGAATAGAGAGCTACTTTCAAAAATACTCTTCACTCTTCACAAATACAGCATAACCAACTGTATATAAGAAGATTGCGCGCGTGAAGAGTAACAAGGCACTCTTCACCACTCTTCACCTCTCTTCACCCTGTATTTTTTGAGACTCCGAGATCATTCCTTACTCCCTGCTTCGGTCATCATTGAAGACCAGCGCTGGTCTTCAATGATGACCGAGCTTCGTGATAAGTAAGCGGCTCAGCGTTTATCCTCTTGCCTAAGGTGAAGAGTGGTGAAGAGTGGTGAAGAGTGGTGCGTCACTCTTCACCTCTCGCAACCCCTGTGTTTATCGGGGTTTCAGACGATTTGGTGAAGAGTGAAGAGTGAAATCGAGAGTAGGATTTTTACCAGCAAAACGGCTCTGGCAGCAAACCATATTCCAAATCACAGATGGTAATTCTGAAGAATTCTTCCTCCCGACGTATCGTTTCGTGCCTGGCAATGGCACAAAGTTGCCCTGGTAGAGGGCAATATTGTGCCGTAACCAGGCAATAAACGAAAGGAGGCTACTTGTAACCCGCCAGGACTATTATGGCTACCTCTCAGAGACGTTCCGACACTTCGTAAGTACCATTCTTTCCGATTTGAAACAGAAACCTGCTTCAACGGCAAACGAAGCCTATTTCATTGACCGATGAAGCCTATTGCGATGGCAAACGAAGCCAGTTTCAATAATCGGTGAAGTTTTCCGACAGGACTATAACCCCAGATCTTCCATCAAAGTCTGGTTTGCTTCGAACAGGTCGGAATCAAAAAGGCTTTTTATATAGATAAAGGTGGTTGAAGATTTGGTATGTCCCAAAGCCTTGCTTATCAAGCTGATGTCCAGATGATGAAGGTAAGCAATGCTTGCCCATGAATGACGAACCACGTAAGAAGATAAGGGTTTAGCCAGCCCCAGCATCTTAGACACCTGATGCAGATTGTAGTTGTACTGGCGCAATCGAGCTGTATATTGACGATGCAGTTGGGCAGAAACAGATGGTGAGGAAACAGAATCTTCCACCTTGTCTGAAAGTATCGGAAAGACAAATTCTGAATCTCTTTGTTCATATCGCATGATGATTTCAAGCATCGCAGGCAATAGTGCTACCTGTATCTGCTGTCCCGTCTTATGCCGGGCATAATAAATACATCCGTTTCTCAGTTGGCTTTTCTTGAGATAGGCAATATCAACAAAAGGCATTCCCATCGCATAAAAAGAAAACAGGAAGATGTCACGAGCGAAGGAAAGAGAACCTCCAGGCTGTAGCGGCAAGGCTTTGAGCTGCAGAATTTCTGATTGTGAGATACAACGTTTCTCGGTCTTGGTCCTCCCCGTAAATACTTTACTGAATGGAGCAGCATTGAGAAACGGCAATGCTCTATGATGCATAGCCCGCAAAGCCCGCATATAAGCAGAGCATGTGTTCAGGCAGATATTGCGCCCCAGCAGCCATCGCTGATAGCTTTCCAGTTTTTCTGCCGTCATATCAGAAAAAAGCCAGTTGTCAGTACCAATGAACTTGGTAAAGGAACGGGCAGCAGTAAGGTAATTACCAGCAACTTTAAAGCGTCCTTGCTGTTTTGCCCTCTCCACTTCACCTTTCACGAAGTCCCATCCAGGAATCTCCAACACAGCCTGCTCATCTGCCTGATTCGCAGAATCAGAAATCTTACCCTCACTCTTACTTCTTCCGAAACCGAATTCTAACTTGAAATATGCCATAACTTAAATGTTTAAATGATTAAAAATAAAGAATTTACGAAAATATACCCAAAGGTATGACACATCCTGTTAATTCCAATAGCTTTATTGTGAAAAATCGCCGTTTTTTCCATAAATCTCCACCTCGGGGCAAGAGGAGGGGGAGGCCGTCCGAAAACTTAATTAGGGAAGCAAACAACTGAATTGAGCATTTTTTCTTTTGCTCTTTATAGTTAATTAACTTCGTATCTTCTTGATTCTCAATTATTTTATGTATCTTTGTAGT